>Ga0209728_1001367_pt1 | contig 15175 bp, 31 predicted proteins | sample RifGroD1_FD_183997 | JGI IMG/M metagenome (GOLD analysis project Ga0209728, IMG submission 183997) | Groundwater microbial communities from Rifle, Colorado, USA - Groundwater D1 (SPAdes) (version 2) | ecosystem: Environmental > Aquatic > Deep subsurface > Groundwater | place: Rifle, Colorado... | reverse complement strand
CTAATCTTTTTGCCTCTATCCATTCTGGTTCTGGATAATCACCTATCACATCTTCTAAATCAAATAGGAAATTAACTTGTAATAATGCATCTAACACATTTTCAAATGTTGAATATTTCATATTATTGTTTCCTCCTTCAATCTCAGCAATATTAAATCCTAATTCCTTTGCTTTATCAAAATCAAAATTTTCATCAGTGTGCATAATATAAACATTCTTTCTCAACTCTTCAGGAATCAACTCTGTAAGTCTTCTCAATGATAAATGGGCATTACCGTTATAATCTGCTTTACAAGTATCTTGATATAGATAATGCAACTCTCCACTTTTTAAACCACGTAAAATAGATTTTGGTATCGCATAACTGTCTCCACTATAATAAGCATTTTCTCTTGTATTTATATTGAGAATTAATATTCCAAAAGAAGTTAATTCTTTTACATGTTTAGTTGGAATAAATAACAACTGGAGGTTTAAGTTTTTAATATCTGCAACTTGATCAGAAATGCAATTATAAAGATAACAATGTTCATGAGTAACTCCCATAATATCAAGTAGTTCAATAAAATCACTGTTAGCCGCATGGAATATTAGCTTAATTTTCTTGATGAAATAACAATAGAATATTAAACTCCCTAGACTACCCATATGATCTGGATGAGTATGAGTTACAGCAATATGAACTTCATTAACATCTGATAATAGATTTAGAGATAGAATTCTATCAAAAGTTAACTCACCGCAATCAAGAAGTAATAATGTATTGTTTTCTTTGATGTAGGCACTTGTGTTTCCTAGTTTGGTATTGAATGCTGAACCTGTTCCTATGAATTTTAATTTCATTTATTTTATGCTCCTTTTTGTTTTATACTTCTTCAAAATAATCATCATTTAATGAATATGATAAATCACCATAACTTTTATTCTCAAACATTAATTTTCCATCAAACTCTATAACTTCCCAAATTTGATTAGTGAATTTATTTATAAATTGTTTACCGATTTTATAATTTTCTGCATACATCATTTATTTAACCACCTCCTTTATTAGTTTATAGAAGAAAAACAAATTAAATAATAAATCCCAAACTGAGCGATAGCGAATGTTTGGAAAGAGGACAACGCTTTGTCCGATACATTACTCTCATTGTACCTCTTGCTTATAGTCCTTGCAGGAGGCTTTTCATTACAGTAATTTTGTGCCAAAATTCCTTCCATGGATATAATATTGTAATTATTTAATTAATTATTGTCCGAAAGTTATTACTTATATAGGAATTACTTATATAGTATTATTTTTCGGAGATAGATAATTTTGTCTCTTAATCTTAATCATTTCAAGATTTAGTTCATTAATTACTTCTTGAACAGTTTTATCTTTCCATAATCTATTAAAACTTTTAGTATCATAATTTATTTGATGTAATAATTCATTAACCAAATATTGTTTGTCAAAATTTGTTTCCTTGAGTAAAGCAATAAATTCTAAAGATCCTTTTACTACATTATTTTGCTCTCTTGGTTTTCTTTCCTTTTTAACATCATCTTTATGCAACTTAAATCTAACAACATTAACATCCGTCAATTGTCTAATAATCATATCAACAATTTCTGAATCACCATTGATTAAGTAAACATCTGCTTTATCATCAATATGTCCAGTGCCTCTGTTTATTCTCTTTATGCCTTGATATATTCCACTAACAATATCAGTTTTTCTTAAATTCTCTAATGTTTCATTGTATTTAAATCCCATATGTTTATGAATCTTTTGAAACTTGAATTCATCTTCTGTTGGAATGTTGCCAGTGTAAAGCATGTACATAAACACATAGTAAGGGGCAGGCATTACGGGTGTGTGAATTATAAAACATTTATTAAAGTCCTTCCAGTCATTCTTACCTCTCATATTTTGAAAATTACTATATCTAAGGTTCTCCAAATGTAATAATTCTTTAATGTAATGATCATTTATATGGGAAATGTCTTCTTCAAGTCCTAGAACCAATATATTATCATCTTCTGTACATTCACTAATAATTAAACTAACAACATCTTTGTAAAAATTATCGTCATTATGCTTCGCTGTTTTTGTACTATTTGTATTAGATATATGTATTGTCCAATTATTATGAGGAAATATTCTTTCAGCATCTATAAGCTTAAATTGTTCACCTATTTTATAAAGTTCATGAAATTTACCTGAAGCATCGAGCAATATATTATTTTCCAAGAACAAATATTTCATATCGTCATCAAATGTATAGAGAGTTTTGTTTGACACTAGTACCTTTGGATTATTAAAATATTTTTTTAATATCTCTAATTTATCAAGTAAATCAGCTTTATTTGTTTTTATATTGTGTTGAAATTTTAAAGAATAAGCATAATTATCTGGAAATGGAGTTTTATTAATCATTTGTTTTAACATTTCTATTGCTTTTTCTGCATTTGGACTAATAAATTCAAAATATCTCAGTGCTTTATCATGGCATTGATCTTTTTTCTCTATAATTCCAGACATAATTCTATTAAATGAAACCTCTATGTCGATATACATATTCTCTTCTTCATCTATGTATTTTAGTTCCCTAAGTGTCTTCCTTAGCCTATCAATATCATGATCACTTAATGAGTCCATTTCAACCATATTAAGTTCTTCATCAATAATCAGATTTGTTCTACCTTCTATGTAATATTTACGCTTGAAAGGGAATTTACAAAGTATCTTATACATTGAATGAGTAATAATTAATACCTCGTATTTTACAAGATCCTTCTCATATTTTTCTTTATTGTCTGAGTTTTCATCCTTTGCCATATTTGGTTTGAATTTATTTAGTTCTTCGGCAATATGTTTACCTTCTGCAATAAATTTTGTAACTATAAGTGTCTTAACTGGCTTACCAGATTCACTTGTTTTTGTAGATAATTCTTTTAATGTTTCTATTATTGTATAAGTTTTACCAATAGCTGCCTCGTTCATAAATACATTGAATAATTGTTCTAGTTTGGGAAATATACCATTATTCATTATTTGGTTTCTCAGAGGGATTAATTGCTGTTGAGATTGTTCGTGTAGAAGCATTAATTTGTTTATTGTTGAAATTGGCATTACTGTTGAGAGTCCTCCATTCTTTATATTCATTTATAGCGTCTTGTAAAATTTGTGAATTGGTAAATAAGAAGACATTGCGATTCTCGTCTTCTCTAGATGGTTGTGTTTCAATTAGTCTAAAATTTTTAAATAACATTAAATATCCTGCTAGTTTTTGAGACTTACAGATAAATATACTGTACATATGTATTACCCCTTTTGTTTAATATCAGTTTTCATATCAATTTACCCAAGATTGGAGAAGGAATTATAATTAATTATATTTGTACCTAAGTAAACCCTTGAACTTCACGCGAATTAATTCGTATGATTCCTAATTCATTGATCGGACTCATGTCTAATCTCCAAAGGCTATCTCTGTAGTTCCTACAGTTCTTTATTTACGATATTAACCTTAGTCCTTCTTTAAATATGTTAATAGCTGCATTTACATCTCTATTATGATTACTTCCACACTCAGGACAAATCCAATTTCTAACACTCAAATCTAAATTAACATATTTCCAACCACAAACATTACATAATTTACTTGAAGGAAAATATCTATCAACTACTGATATCTCTCTACCATACCAAATTGATTTATAATTTAACATAGTTACAAAACTACTCCAAGATGCGTCTGCTATACTTTTTGCAAGGTTATGATTCTTTACCATTCCTTCAATATTTAAATCTTCCAGACAAATAATTTGATTTTCATTAATAAGTCTAGTTGATAATTTTTGAAGAAAGTCTGTTCTAGTATTAGCAATTTTCTCATGAAGTCTAGCTACTTTTAGTCTGGTTTTGTTTCTATTGTTTGAACCTTTTTGTTTTTTACTCAATTGTCTTTGTAATTTAGCTAGTTTATCCTCATATTTTCTGTAGTATTTAGGATTATCAATAATTTCTGCTTCGGAAGTAATTGCAAAATCCTTAATGCCTAAATCTATACCAATACCCTTATCGGTTTTAAGTAACTTTATTGGTTCAGGGATTTCACAAAGAATTGAGATAAAATATTTGCCACTAGGAACTTGAGATACTGTTACATTTTTAATTTGTCCAATTATTTCTCTAGATTTAACGAATTTAACCAAACCTATTTTAGGTAGTTTAATTTTATTTTCTTTTATTTCAATACTTGGTACAGAATTATCGCGATACATACATTGAGTTCTATATGATTTGTTATTATCTTTTTTAGATTTAAATTTTGGAAATCCGTGATTTTTATTTCCTTTTTTGATCTTTCTAAAAAAGTTCTGATATGCCATATCCAAATTTTTAAGTGTTTGTTGTAAGGATAAGCCATTCAAGTTCTTTTTTAAGTTGAGGAAGTAGAGCAGAACATTGATTATATGTTAAAATTTGTTTGGTTTCTTTATATGTATTTATTCTTTTATCAAGAAAGTAATTGTATATAAATCTATTTGAACCTAAATGTTTATTGATTAATATTTCTTGTCCTTTATTGGGGTATAATCGAAATTTGAATGATTTAAGCAATCAATATTCCACATCCAATCTAAAATTATTAACTATATAATATATTTGTTTAACTGATCAACAATTGTTCATTCCGTTATTCAATATTAAATCCATACGCAATCATTTTCTTGCTAATATTTATCACCCCCTTTCTACAAAATTAATCTCATAACTTAAACCTCGGTATATGGAATACAATAATTATCAATTACTGCCAACATATCACATTTAATTTTATCAATATTACTAAATATTTCAACAAAATTAATCTTTGTTTCATCAAGACAAATTATTAATTCATTTTCTGTTTCAGCAACATCAATACCATCATATTTTTCATGAGTCCAATCTCCCTTTAGCTCCCTGATTCCATTCATAATAACTTCATTAAAAATTTTAATATCCTTTTGAGTATAATTGTTTCCATCTGGTCTGAATTGTTTTTCACAAATAATTGTTTGCATTTGTTAATCTCTCCTTTTAATTTTTAGTTTTTTAATATATTTATTTTTAAAGTTTTTATACAATCATATTTATCATCACCTCCTCTCACCTATATTTCTACTGCAATATATTATACCATACAACCCAACATTGTGTCAACATATATTTATTTTATAATTCTAACAATTTAATCATCCTTACTCCATTGATCCCTATCAACAAATCTTTCTATATCATAGTAAGTATAATCTTCAATACCTGCTAAAATTCTATTAACATCAAATTGTCTACCATGTATTTCAAATTCTTTAAAAGTTTCAATAGCATCAGTATCACAACACATAGCTTCCAAAATATCATGAGATGTACTCATATTTTTATTTTTAATTTGTTCATAAATCATATCTCTGATTTTATTTATTTCGGCAAATATATTGGTTAATGATTCATTTATTAATGTTTTCATTTTACATGCACCCACTCATACCTTACAATTTCTTTTCTCTCTACTTCATAAGCATTACAATCTTGATACTCTACCTCAAAACCATAGTCCTCGTATCCATATCTGCAAAGATAATTAGTAACACGGAACAATTTATCGTCCGATAATCTTCTATAAATAAATCGATAAGATTTACCATTTTCATCTATTTCAGTCTCTCCATCTTGACATACATATTGCCATTCCTCATTGTCAACAATTAATTTCTTACCACTGTCAATGTCTTCCATATGTTGAGATGTTAATTCAATTATCATTATGTATTACTCTCCTTTATTTTTATATTTTATTTAACTCCTAGTCCACACCCTATTCAATTTATAAACCTCATCAATTGACCACACAATTAAACTTTCCTTTGTCTCAGTATCAAAAACTCTAATAGTTAAATCATCATCAAAATCATCAAGAGACACAATTCTATTACCATAGTTTACTTCTTCTATAAATCCATTATCAATCAACAAATTAGGATCATAAAGAAATTTAATTACATTTTCATTTGTAGCATCCTTTAAGCATACTACTCCATATCTTCCACCACTTGATTTTACAATCATACCATTTGTTAGTGAACTTTTATTCATATGTATATCTCCTTTCTTTAAATCTCATCAGGATTAATTACAATAATCTCTTTGCCTTGCTTCTTAGCATAACTCACACAATTAGCAGTACCACCCTTACTCCCATTCCATACAGCAATAACAATATCTGAATTATCACACATATATTTATTCCTTAATTGCATCTTGGCAGGATGATATTCACCTAATGCACCACCTTTAAATTCATATCCTTCTACAGTATCAACAAATGTTAAAATATCTGCATGTTGTTTTTGTAATTCATATCTGTCAGCATCTCGTTCATACCATTTACTTGCTTGTTTTTCAAATGGAATTGCTAACTCTAATTGAATTCTACAAGCTTCATATTCTTTTGCCTCTTGTTTTAATTCTTCACAAATAGAGAAGGATAGCTGATCGACCCCAATCGCTCCTCCGAAGATAAATTTAAATTCCTTTTCATTTTGATTATCAATAATATCATTAAGAATATCAACTATTTTGTTTCTTAATATTCCTCTAAGTTTTTGATAGGAGAATGATTCTAAATCATATCCTCTCTTAAGTTTGTCAGGTCTGTGACCAGTGAAACATATTGTTTTCATTATCTAATCTCCCCTTTTTATTTATTAAAACATGGCATTTTAAAAACAACTAAACATTGGCACTCATGAGCAGGTTGATAATCAATTATCTCTTTTTGAATTTGATTTAAAATCTCCAATGCTCTTTCCTTTGTTTTATATGTACCTAAATAATACCATACACCACTATTCTTTCCCATTATTGCAGTATTAAGATTGTCGTTTACAATTCTTCTGCATTGCAATTTAATTTGTTCAATTCCTGTGTATAATGTAAATCCATTTGAATCCATAAGAGTTTCTTTGTCTTGTGATCTAATCCACATATTAATCTTATCTCCTTTATTTAGTTTATACTAATAACGTAAACATATATCCATTCTCCGAACTCATACGTTGATGTTTCGTTTGGAATTAGGTATACTCTTTTTACTTCTGTAACCAAATATTTTTTATTGTCTAAGTCATTAATTTCCAATATCTCACCAGCTCTAGGGATTTTGTCACTTGGAATATCAATAATTACTTGATCACAATTGTCATAATCATGCCACCCACAAGTTCCACTCTTGATTGCTACCTTAAACATTTTATGTATCACATCCTTATACTATTATTTATTTTCCTTTTCAAAGAACTCAGATCCAGTATTTCTCTCACTTAATTCAGTCATATCAAAAATATCTTCATCTGTTGGCATTGGTATAGATTCGGGCCAATCACTTCTTTTACCATAAATCTTCTCGGCACATTCATCACAGAATATAGGATTAATAGGTAGTCCCATGCAAGCACATTGTTCACTTAATCCACTACAACACATTTCTGGTTCGTATTCATCATAAACTTCTATATCCTTATGACAAGCATCACAATTATACTGTTTCATAGTATTTCCACATCCTAACTATTTTATTTTAACGTCATAAATATAAGAGTTCATATGTAAAACTGGAACAAATTTATATGATAAATGTTTATCTTTACTAATAAAACCAAATATTTTAGAATCTAAATGTTTGTCATATTCTAGACTCCAATGGTCTTCTTGTGACTTCCAAATAAACCAAGCTAATGTATTTAAATTTTTGTATTTTGCATATTTATTCTCACCTCCTTTCTATTATACCAATTTGGAATATTATAAGTTTTCCCACATAATTCACAAAAATTAATACTAACACTCATTCCAACCAAAACAGCATATGTATCCAGTTCATCATCAATTTCTTCATCACAATTAAAACATCTATCTAACATTATTTTAATCTCCTCCTTTTACCTATATTCATACTAATTTTTTTAATATTTTCTCATACTTTTCTATATTAAATTTTTCACTCTCAATAATCTTTTTGGATCTATCAATTTTCTTATTCGTTTCAGTTCTTAAAAATTCCACACCTTCTTCTTTTGATAAGAAGCAAAGTCCATTTTTAGATAATCTATAGTAATCAAATTCAGTTGTTTCCTTTTTCGTAATAACTCCATTGTAATCATTTAACTCATAATAATCAATAATACTAGTCGTAGCTTTTACTTCGCTAATTATTTGTTCTGCTAATTTATATTTGTAATCAAAACCATGCCATCTTTCAGTTTTCACTCTCTCTTCTTCGCTGTAAGTTTGAATAATAATTTCTGGATAATTTGTCTTTATCCACTCCATAGTAAACTCTTCATCATGCCAAATATACACCTTATTAGGTTTGTCTGTTAAAGTTGGCATATATTTTGAGAAATTCCTTTTGTCTAAATTGACAAAATCTAAACCGATGTATTTGTCAACATTATTAGTCATTAGTTCATGCTTTGTAGATGAACAGATACTATTACTTCTTTCCCTAGACCTAAATAATATCATAATATTCATTTAAATTCCTCCTACTTAATCATCTAATTTTGTTCCAACATCCAATACAGTGAAGCAATTTCTCCTTGAAAATAATGTAATGCATTATGTTTTTCTTCTTGATTTAAATATGAGTCAGGAGTATTTTCTGAATCGACTATTGATTGTCTGATGATTTTTAGTTTTTTATCTAATTCAACTATTCTATTACAAATGTCATTTTTAGTTTTTATATGTATCACCTCCTTCCCACCATTCTGGCTTAATATCACTATTTCCTTTAAGATAATCTAATAAATCAACCAAACCATTATATATCACAGGAATATATTTATCTTTTCTATAAGCACTTGCTAAAAATCTGTGTTGCCCATCTGTGATGAATGGAATAGGAATAATTTGAGAATCAACACATTTATTATCAATGTGGATTGCATCAATCTTTTCTGGATAATCAATAAAGTATAGAATCCTTTCAATGTGGTCACGTTTATTCCATACATCCATATATACATCACATCTATCGAAATTATGTAGTTTATGTTTTGTACGATGTATATATTTTTCGATATCATACAGGTATATTTCTATACCGTTCCACCAAAAAGGAGTAGAGATATATTCTTGTAATCGTTCCATCAGGACTAGATCAGTAGTCATTTATCTAAACCTCCTTACAAATAACCTCATAATAATTATGCCACACCACTAATCATAATGCAAATATAATTATTTATTACTTTTAAAAATAACCAAACCCCACCAAATGTAAATTTTATTTTAATTGATCAGAAAATAGGATTATGAAAATTTTGATATTGAGACATTTCAGAATCCTATAATTAATTGCTCCAATTTTTCATTCTTTTTGACGTATTGATATTTTCTAAACAAATATTACAACGCCATTTGTTTGTATTTAAATCATTGCCACATTTAATACATTTTCCATTATTGTGCAGTTCGTGTAATTTTATAGTCCTTCGTTCGTTACAATTAATACATATTACACCTTGCCTGTCTAATACTTTTCCGCAATCTAAGCACAATCCTTTATCCTTTTTTGATTTAGTATATTCACTAAAATATCTACTTCTGTTTAGTTTATGATTTACTAAACCTCCTACTCTAGCATACTTTTCATGTTTCTTTCTCGACCAGTCTTTATTTGGATATGTCAAAATAAGGGTTTCAAGTATACTATAATAATTTAAAATACCTGACAATCCAAGATCATAAAGTATCTGTTGTGTGTATTTTTCTATAACTTCTTCATCAGACCATTTAAATTTTTCTTCAACCAACCAAATTACACATTGTTTTACATTTTCTTTATCCATCCAATATCCTTGAGGGACAATTTTAAAATCCCAAGGTTTAAATCTACCAGGATAAGCGCATTCAATAGCTTTAATTGTTGAACTTCTGAAAAATATTTGCATCATGCCAGATAGTTTATGTTGTGTAAATACTTCTAAAGATAATTGGTTTAATATTTCTTCGTCAGACCAATTAAGTTTATCTTCTATCATCCATTTTATTGCCTTACTAGCAGTTTCTAAATTCCAATAACCACTTGGAGCAACTTGTAATTCCCAAGGTTTTATCATATTTGGATATACTGTGTTTATTAATAAATATGGAGAACCATTGAACAATAAATTTATTAAACCACCTAATTTATACTTGTTTAATAATTCTCCACTTAAACCACTCTTTATATCTTCAATGCTCCATTTTAGTATTTCTTCAAATAGGTATTTTGAAACTTCAATTGCTGTGGATATATCCCAAAATCTCATAGGGGTTCTGCCTATTATTCCATCTAATCGCATTTGATAAATTTCTATAGAAGAGTATTTTGTAAAATCTATTTTAGCAGACATTAACCATCACCTCTTCTATAGTATATCATTTATGATATGAGATTAAACTTATAGCGCAAATAAAATAAAGATTTTATCTGGAGATAAATTATCTTATCCATTCCGATTCATATTCTCTTGCAAATTCTTCACTTGAAATTACATTCGCAAATGGTTTATCATCAAATAGTACAATTGCCTTGTCATAAATGGATTTAGCATATTTATTATCATGCTCATGATTTAATTTTCTCATCTGCCATGATAGAAAATATAATTCATTTGTTGTTAATTCAAGATTTTTCATTTAAATTTATTCCTCCTTCAACAAACTCTGCATTATCCGGCAATAATTCAATATGACTTTCTGGAATTTTACCATTATACCAAAGATTTGTCGAAATAACTTCTCTGCCATCTAAGAATCTAACAATAAACCTCCTTCCACCAAAACCTCGAAATGGATTGCTTCTTGCTTCATTTCCTATATAATACTGTTCACCTTTGATTCTAGCAATATGTAATTCATCTTTGATTTTAATATTCTCATCCCAGAAATTAAACTGAAAACATTCACTACTACAAAGGGTTTTATTAGCAAACATACTTTTAGATATTCTTTTGTTGCAAATTACACAATTCATTTTTTATTCCTCACTTTCCAATAATTCTAATAAATTCTCTTCTGATAACTTAATTCCATTAAGATAAGGTACTCCATCATTGTTCCAGATAACACCTACAACTTCATATAAATATTCAAAATCACTCTCTTTGAAATTGTATTTATTACTCATTACTTACTTCTATCTTTCTCAATCTATCATATTCCTTTTCTGTAATCTCAACTGCTTTATATACCTTAGAAAAATACTCCCATAATTTTTCATTTTTCTTATAGCTAATACTGCAAAGTCCTGTGATATTATCTGATTTATCTAATTCTTTAAAATATTTATGCAAATTATTATTCCTCCTTGCATACTTTTACTTTTATTTAATTAAATCACATCTAGTTAATATTTTGCCATATGAACCTAAATCATGTAATATTACTTCTCTTATCCCATTTTTTAACTCATATACAATTGTATAAGTTTTAATCTTATTGATAATATTTTGCAACTTATAATACAAGTCACCGTATACGCCTAATATATCATCACCAGTTAATTCATCAAACAAATAGTGACGGTACAAAGATACTGATTTTAATGTAGAAAACTTTACACCTATTTCACTCGTATCATTCCCTGCACCTACATTTATTTGTATTGTACCACCATTATTTATAAAGTTATCCTTCTTATTGTAACATATTCTATCTACAGTTACAGGCATTTTCTTCTTTTCATAATCATACTTAAGAAGACCGTCTTGTAATTCTTGAGAATATAAAGTACCAATATAAGAGTAATTCTCTGGTATAGGTATGTTGAATTTTAAAGCTTGATAATGTGGCATATTATTTATCATATTCTTTAATCATTCCTTTCTAATCAAATAAAAGTCGAATTGATGGGAAATGCTAAACCCGCAAACCCTACTATAGCAAGGGGTTCCAGTTTTTGAGATTTAGCATTTTACTGTATTTTCGACTAAATTATACTTCCTTTTTGAATATAATCTTTTTGTTCTTTCTCTGCTTCTAATAATCTCATATGCTCAATAATTAAACTTTGTTTTTACAGAACTTTTATTGTTTAACTCAGAATTTGGAATTTCAATATCTAAACATGTATCATCTTGGAGACATACTGCCCTAATATTTGTTTTGCCATTTATTCTTCTTTCAGAGTGAATATGAATTATTTCAAATGTTAATTCTTTCATTGTTTTACCTCTTTCTATAATTTTTAATTATTTCATTTTATCCCAACAACTCTTTCGCATTCTTCTAATGAACAACTTTTCTTCCTTATTTAATCCCATTCAATATCTTACTTACCTTCTTATCATAAAATACAGCCATTTGTTCTCTTAACTTTTCCTTGAATTCTACCTTGATTTCTTTTACAACTTCTGAAAATGCATCATTAATCTTTTCCTCTATTTCATTAGGATCAAATAAATATACTCCCATGTCCTCTAATTCTGTTTTGAAATGCTCTTTTATAATTTCAATAAAAGCATTTTTCATTTCTTCTTTGTCATTTGCGTCAAATATTTTCATAATGTTGTCCATTTATAATTCCTTCTTTCTGCTTAATTTCCTTTCTTTAGTCAATAATAATTTAACCTAGTGTACTTCCTGTATCATCAGAATAACCTTCTTCTTTTTGAAGTCTGTCAAATTCATTTCCATCTATCTCTATTACATTATCACTTATAGGCCAATAACCACTACTATTAGGAAAACATTGACTACAATATAACCATTCAAATAAAACATACTTATGTTTGTGATTAGCAAAATAACCATATACTTGACCTTCACCATGACAAGTTTTACATTTTGGATTTGTGTCTTCTTGCATTTTAATCAACCTCTTTCAAACTAATCTAATTACTTTTAGTATAATCCAGTTTCATATTACCTGCACTACTTAACCTATATCCTTTTATTCTGTTTTTACACTCCAATTCCATATAAATAAACCACTCACCATAATCAGTAAACCATCTAAAATTAAATTTACCTATTGAAAACCATAGTATATCAATATTTTCCGAATATTTTTCTCTTAATAAGAATCTCACATTTTTAATCATTTTTTTATCTTCTTCCTTTCTTTTATATGCTTAATTCCATTTCAGAAATCAATCTATTGGTCTGAGTTAAGGTTTCACTAATTGATGTCTTACAACTGCCTTCTGAGCTGTCTGATAGCAATTCAGTTAAGTATTTAATGTATGCTTCTAATGCGTTATAGATTATGTTCTTCTCTTGTTTGGAAACTTCTAATGTTTGTGTGATTTTCATTTAGTTTTATTCTCCTTTCAATCTTACTAAATCATTCTCTGCCCATTCTAATTTATTTTTCAACGATCTTATCTCTTGCTCTTTCTTCTTAATCAGCAATCTATTTGATTTTACAGCATCTTTATTTACCCAATATAATTTACCGCATGAATACCCTCCGCTACTAGTGGCAACACGATAAATATCATCCTCATTATATTCATCATATTCGTAATCATTTATTCTTTTTACCTCTCTGAAATCAAAGATAAATTCAAAATCATTGATGTTCTTATCAGTAACTTCATAACTATGACTAGAATCATTAAAGTAAGTATCTCTCATATAAACTTTTCCATTGTCATATTTATAAACTTTAAATGTCCAGTTTTTACAATGATATGTAGCAGATGTTTGTCCGATATAAAAACTATTGTCAATGATTGGTTCTTTCTTATAGAGATAATTTGTGTTTAGTTTTTCTCTGTTTTCTTTTGATAATGTCATCTTGTTTACCTTCTTTCATTTATTTTAATTCAAATCCATATCATATAATTCATTAAACATTTTTGACATTACCTCATATAAATAATTACGATGTTCTGGTGGGGTACAGAGGTCTAAGATTTTTAATAAATTTTCATATTCATTTACTGTGAATTTAATTGTTTTCTCATTATCCTCAGTTTTAGATATTAATTGCATTATATTTTGCTCCTTCTAATACATTAAAATACTGTTTTTATTTACTCTACTTTATCTGCCAAAACACTATATGTTCATCTTTAACGCCTACGGGAATAGGATATTTTGTTACTTCTAACCATTGGTCAAATAATCCGCAATTATACAGAGTCAATAAATCCCTTTTAATTATAAGTTTATCAATTCCGTATCTTTTGTTAAACATATGCCAAAGGTGAATACCTTCAGATAAATTTCCAGTACATGATAATAGTGAGGAAGGGTGTCTATACATATGCCTCAGTGGGATTTTTAAATCTGATGCTTCAAATATAAAATCTCCATTCTTTTGTATTTTAGTGACCATGTTATATTTTTGAATATTGTCATACTTAATACCATCACTTATGATAAGTTTATATTGTTTTGCTTGTGCTTCATCCCAAATTAAATCAAGATATTCATCATTGTCTTTTTGTTTATTAAATATGTAGAATGGCAAATCCTCCGATATATATTTATGATCTGTTCTAATGGTACATAATTCAAATTTATCAGTAAGATTACGATATTCTTCATAGGTGTCTGGTATATAAAATTTGTGTAGATTTAAACCTAAATTTATAATCTTATTTAGACTTTCAATTTTATCAAACATTTTTTTCATTTCTCCTTCTAAATTATTATCACTTGAAATCGCAGTTTGATGTTATATTAATTCATTACAGGTTTACCACTAATAGTTTTAAATAAATCCTTTTCTCCATCTGGTGTACTAGTATTATGAAATTTTATATTTGCTAAATTTGTTTCCCAATCATAATTTTTTAATTCATAAATAACTGTTTCTACATTATTTATTTTCATGTATTCTTGCCAATAAATTGCTAATTGTGGATTTGTGAAAGGCATCGATACTTTTCCTGAACTAACCATATAAGTAGGCTTTACTTCTTGTGAAGCATACCTGTATCTTCTCTAATAAGTTTCATCATTGATTCGTGATCTAAATTCATTATATCTTCCTTTCTTCTTTGCCAATTAAAATCAACATTTTCTGGTATTTCACTTTTCTCTTTTTGCAAGTTCTTCTCCCAATGTATTTAATTTTAGAATAAGTTTTTTTCTATATTCTTTTAACTCTTCTCCATCATCAGCATAACCCCAATTCAACCAAT
>Ga0209728_1001366_pt1 | contig 15180 bp, 35 predicted proteins | sample RifGroD1_FD_183997 | JGI IMG/M metagenome (GOLD analysis project Ga0209728, IMG submission 183997) | Groundwater microbial communities from Rifle, Colorado, USA - Groundwater D1 (SPAdes) (version 2) | ecosystem: Environmental > Aquatic > Deep subsurface > Groundwater | place: Rifle, Colorado... | reverse complement strand
TAATATTTCAACACTTAAAGCATTATTTACTTTTTCTGCATACATACTACTACCGTATTTATAAATTTCTAAGTTTCCAACTCCAATAAGTTCAACTAGTTCATCAACTTTTTCTTTCAAATCATTGAGATTCATTATTTATACTCATCCTCTCATACCCATTTAATATCTACTACTAATCTACCAATATTTTCCCCTCTACTGGAATGAAATCCAAAACTAAACTCTTCGATATTTTCCATTTCCCAAAAGTTATAAATATATAGTTGTTTATTCGGTTTAATACATCTTCTATGACCTAACCAACTATCTCTACCAACTAATTTATTCTCTTTATCACAGAAATGTTTGTGAGTATTTGAGAATAATTCACAAAGTTGTTTTTCTAAAACGTCAACATAATCATTAATGTATTCTCCCCAATCATGAAATGAATGTGATTTACTTTCTAGAATTTTAGGTTTGTTGATTAGTATTGTTTGTCTAATTGTTTCCAACATTAAACACCATCCTTTTATACTTCCTCTGCCATATGTCGTAATTTTTTCATGTATTTTTCCAAGCCAATTTTCGCTTCAACCAATGATTCCATTCTAGCTATTCTTACAACAACATCGTTACGATATGATGGGCCACAATCATCAAACATACCAAATTGAGACAACATTTTTTCATTATACTTTAAACTTTCTTTTTCTTCTTTTAGTTTATCCTTTAACCATTTTACACAATCTTTAACGCCTTCGGATTTAATTAACAATTGCTCTTTAGTTAAAATTCTTTCTTCCATTGTGGCGACCCCCATTCCCTCTCATTGATGACCAATCCTATAATATATACCAAACATTATAATTTCAGATACAGTAAGTTCAAATAGTTTCTTTCTAATAAAACTTGGCCTAAAAGGTATATTGTTAAATATTAGAAACTCTTGCAATTGTATTGCCGAATAATCTTTAAACATTTCTATTAATTCTGATTCAGTCATATTCATTAATTCAATTGTTTTTTGCATTTGTGTACTCACTCCTTCATTTTAAATAATCCTTGGAAGTGCCATTTCATTCTGTAAACTCAACTTCTACCTTATCTAATTTTAACCTCTTGGCCGCAATCAATCTAGAAAATCCGTCTACACATAACCCACTTTTTTGAATAAGAATGGGTTTGTCAAAACATCCATTCTTATTGTAATATTCAATACACTTATTAACCTTTTTCTCATTTACATTTGTAAACTTTTTAGGGATAATGATTTTATCAATTGGTATATAATTGTCTGCTATAGATCCATTAATTGGTATCTGACTTTTAAAACCTAATTTATAATTTAAATCTATTCTTTTTTCACTAGTTATAATACATGGAACTTCGGAAAATTCTAATGATTTTGCTATCATGTAACCACTATATCCAATAACTAAAGAATATTTACCATCTAATTCTTCTTTAACAACAAGAGGTTTATCAATTTGTGTTAAATTTCTACTTTTAAATTTTTCAACTCTTTTAACAAAGTCTTCAAATTTTGCATTAATATGTACTGATTCAACTAAAATAATATCAGACATATTTAATAACTTCACTTCTTGTGATTTAACAAATTTTTCCCTAATTTTTTTGTTTTCCATTAAAATCTTTTTATTCATTACTCTCTTTCGCATTCTTTTGTCCTCCTTTTAATGGGGTTAAAAGCAACATTTCTTGGGATTATCTACCACCCCACTCCGCATTTTTTACAACTTCTCTATCTAAAGAACAAAATCCAAGACTAACCCAACGTTCTACACCGTTAATTTCTACAATATGCCCATCTCGATATCCTTTTTTAATTTCTTCGGCACTCATTTTCTCAACATATTTACCAAGAATAGGTTCATCAATTAATCTAGGTCTGCACCATACCATTTCATCTTTTTCAAACATAAAAATCATTCCTTTCGTTATAAGCATAAATATATAAGTTCGAGGGATAATTTAAGTCCTAATGAGTGGAATTCCATATTTCTCTGTCCAATATTTAACTTGATTTAATGCTTCTGGTTTAGTTCCTACATAAACAGAATCTCCAATTTGACAATTCTCCTTATCCTTAACTTGGATTACCCATGATCTTTCATGACGGTTGTACCACATATCAACGCTAAATGGTTTATCATTATGATATTCAATAGCAGAGTCAATACTATCTAAATATGTTGTATCAAATTCTTTCATATGTAAAACCTCCTTTGTTTACCTTACGTAATAAGTATACACTAATCACAAGATATCCGCAAGAGGTTTTAAAATATTTATTTATGTATTTGGTATTTCCATTTTAGGATATGGTTTTATCTCATATTTTAATTTCTTTATTAATTCTTTCTTTCTTCTTTTATTACAATTGAAATACACATATCTATGTTTTCTTGGCCTATCCACTAAAGTAAATTTATCACCGTATAACTCTTTAAGCTGTTTAGAAGTATATTTATCTGCAATGGTCTGACAATGTTTATCTATGCCTTCTACAACCCAATTAGTCCTCTTAGCAGATAATCCTGTATAAATCCAATTAGTAGCCTGATATACATATCCTACATGTCCTTGATCTATCTCAGCATAAGATACTATTATTTCTTTGTCTATTAAAGGAATTGTGTTTCCAATCAGATAACTTTCTGTATTTCTTGGAGTACCATCTCTAATCCACAATCTTGTAAGCTCTATTACATTTAATATTTCACTTTCTCCACATATTCCTTTTCGTAATGGAGCAGAAGATGGAGTGCCATATGTAACTACACCAATTAGTTCATCTGGATTATCCTTTTCAAATAATCCAAAAGCATATGAGCAAGGTGCTTTTCTATGTAAGTAATGATTTTCTACAACAAAGTCCATAGCCTCTTTATAAGATATTCTTTTGATGTCGTAGGTATCTTTAATACCCATAAGCAAATGTTTTTATAATATCAATTATCATAATTCTCCTTTATTATTTATTAATATAATCAAGTATAGAATTCGAGGAATAGATTAATTAAAATTCAATAGCTTCCATTATAATTTTGTCTCCAATACCATATATCCCATAATTCAAAATGATCTTTTTCATTGTTTCTGCTAATTCTTCAATATCTTTAATATTATCAATTATCTTAATTTCAAGTATTGTGCCATCTTTTGTTTTATAAATAAATTTTGCTTTCAAATATCTCACCTCCGATAAATTTATTAATAACTTTACAATCTAAATCATATCCCAATTGTAAATCTTCATACTCTTTTTTTAAACTCCTTATCCTTTAGCAATTCTGCTTTGATATCTCTCCATCTAACTCCAATTATAGTCATAAAATAATCTTCTTGAATATTTCACAAGCGTACATACCGCCTATAGCTTGATTCTTAAAACTCAATTATAGGATAAAATATGGATTTCGAAGTATAATAGACATTACTCTACATAAATAAAACAAGTTTCAAAAGGTATTTTAATCTTTCGTTCATTAAAAATCTTAATAATCTCTTTGTATCTATTTGACTCACCTTTGTATACTACTCTAAGATTACTCATAATTCTACGATGAAGTTCTCTAAGTTCAAACATTAATTTATCATTTTCATTTCTGTAATCAAAAACAAAATCATATATACCTTTCTTTTCTTTTATCAAATTTTTGCAGAAATATGGATATAATCCAATTTTCAAACCTGCATCTACATCTAAATTCTCCAATCCAATAATCCAACATGATTCTTTAATATATTCCATTCTCTCAATTATATTTAATATATTATTTCCTTGTATTTTTATATAATCAGGATTATCTAAATCTAGATAAGTATATTCAATACTATCGATTACTGATTCTTTTTTTCTCTTAAAAGTAAAATGAGACATAATAAGATTTATTCCTTCGACATCACTACTTACCAACTTTTGTGAAAGATTATTTTGATTATTAGTAATTATATGAACATTATATCCCAATGTTTTTAATAATCCTAGAGCATTAATTGCTCCTACTCTGCCACACAACTCCTTGGCTGCATAACCACTACTATCAATATAGTTAAAATGTCTTATGTTGATAATAAGATCAAGGCTTATAAAAAATGCCTTATTATTTTTCATTTATTAGTATCTCCTTCCTTATTATTTCCCATTAATTCAATTATGTCTTCTGCATAACTATCTTCAAAATCATATTTACAATTATGAACATATTTATATTCGCCATTTTCTCCAGGCCATCCATCACTTGATTCATATAGAGGACATTCTGTACAAATATTATTATATTTTTTACACATATTTTCTTTAAATTTATACCATTCTTTAATGAAATTTACTTTATCTTGATTAGTCATTTATCAATCATCACCTTCCAATAACTCTGGATTCTCAAAAATATTACCCACAACCTGAATATCCATCAATTCATCTAATTTTACATGTCTAGTACGCAAACCTGCTGGAATATGTTTCTTTAATGATTTTGCATAAAAAGCACAATCTATAAATTCAACAACATAATAATCACCTTCCCATCCAATTTCCTCAATAATATCTCCTTCATATACTTCATTTTTATTGTCACTTTTGTCGCATAATCCTGAAAATTGCATAACATCAATAATCTCGTACCCATGTGGTCTTTGTACTGTTCCATTAACCATAATATTTGTAATCATAACTTTCTCATTTACATATCTATCGACTATAGATTGAGAATCCCATTCCATTAATAATTCATTTCTATAATCTTCTCTTTTATCATACCATTCACTCCATTCCTCTGAATGTTTTGATGGCTCTGTTTTAGAAAATATTTCTTCAGATTTATTCCATGCATAATTCCACCTATTGTCTATTGTGTGTTCAGCCCATGCTCTAAATTTAATATCTCTCATTAATAATCTCTCCCTTATTATTTATTTAACTACCCATAAATCTAGACTTTTAATTGATAGTTATTCATATTTATTTAAGTCATCTTCGAGTTGTATCTGTTCTAATCTTTTATTAGCTAATTCTATGTATTTAGAATCTGTTTCAAAACCTATCCATTTACGATTATTTAATGTACACGCAATAGCTGTAGTTCCAGATCCCATACAATTATCAAGAATAATATCATTTTCCTTAGAATAACTTTTAATTAACCATTCACAAAGTTCCACTGGTTTTTGAGTAGGATGAATAGAAATTGATGGATGCGGTTTTTCAAAAGTTATTATAGATTTTGGATGTTTCATATCTCCCAATAACTCAGTATTATCAACTTTTCCATATTCTCCATAATTATTATTTATATCAGTCTTCATTGACCCCTTTGAGTGATTTTTATTTCCTTTGAACTTTTGTGGATTATAATATGGTGCTTTCTTATAAAAAATCATAATATCTTCATGTGTACGTAACGGCATTCTATTAGCATTTAAAAATCCACTCACTAATACCTTATTCCAAATAAGGTTATATCTATGTAGTTTAGGTTGAGATAACATCATCATTGCTGAAAACTTATCTTGTCCAAATAATACAATAGCACCATTATCTTTTATTATCCTATTATATTGTTCCCACAATTTATCTATATCAATTATTGAGTCCCATTTATTTTTTGTTGTACCATATGGTAAATCACAGAGTATCATATCTATACTCTTATATGGTATTAGTTTCATTCCCTCTAAACAATCCATTTGATAAATTCTGTTTAATTCAATGCTTCCTAATAATTCTTTTCCCATTTATTTATTCCTCTTTCTATTATTTATTATCTTTTAAAACATACCTTTTAAACTATCTCAAAAGTATTTACATTTACTGCCATATTATTGTACCAACTGGTATGTTGAGAATATATTTTTATGGTAATAAATAGATTCATAATCACAGACTCAGTAATCCATTCTTCCCCTGTAAATGGGGAGTCAGGGACTTGATCTATAGATGGTTGAATAACCTTATCTGATTCACAACAATGAACATAATATATTCTATCTAGCATTGGTTGAATCGCAGACAAACATCCATTTATAGATTTTGATACACATATTCTTTTTGTATCACTGTCCTCTTTTTTCATTCTAGAGAACGGAATTATAGGATATAAAGTTTTTTATCAAAGTTTTTATCACTTATAAAATAGTACAATATTAAATTAGAACCTCCTTTATGCTATTTACTTTATAAATACTTCTCTATTGATATCTCCTTTCCATGGGCCAATCATTCCATCTTTTTCCATAGTATTCATAATTCTAGCAGATACAACATAAGGTATTTGAAATTTGCGTTGTAAATGTTGAACATTGCACTTTTTAGGATTTACTCTTATATATTCAATAACTAATGGTAGATTATCTATATATTGTTGCGCTCGTTTAGCTACTTCTTCTGGTGAATTAACAAATTTCATAAACTCATCAATATCTTTATCCATTTGCTCTTTTGTTTGTATTTTGTCTTTATTAAACATTTTATTTTACTCCTCCTCCTTATCATATAATCCAAAACATATAACTCTATCTGAATAACCAACATCATGAAATTCTAATCTACATTCTTTGCGTATCCACGGATAAGGATAAGACATCTTTGCTAATTGTTCATCAGGAATCAATATCATATAATCCATTTTAATTTTGAAATCATCATCTAAATTACCAAGTGCTTTTCTTAATTCTCCTGCTGTTTTAATGTTGTTCATTTATTTATCACTCCTAAAATATTAAATTCCATACCCCCATAATAGTTCTCTTCCATTTTCCTGCTTTCAATTCATATCCATCAACAAAAACTTTTCCATTGATAATAGATGTAGAATTACCCTTCATACCTTTCTTATAAGGAACAAATACATCATCTATAAATACACCTTTAGATGTAGTATTTATGGTTTTATTGTTGTATGTAATTTGATTCATTGTCTTAATTCCTCCAAACTCTTTCTAAGCAAATCTAATTCCTTCTCTGCACCTTCAATTTCCCATGTCGCTAACATATCTGATAATGCTTTGATATAACTCACTATGCCTTCAATATTGAGAATATTAATAATTACACCATCATTTGAAGGTTTGCCATTTTCTAAGAAACTATTGCAAAAACATATTCCTTTTGATTCTGTTTCATCTTTGTGAACAACTTGACTGACTTGAGTATTATTTTCACCTAAAGTTATTATACGGATTCCGTTTGGTAATTGTGTGATCATTTTTGTTTTATCTCCTTTATTTGATTTATTTTATCTACATATAAATTCACTAGCTAACTTCCAACTGTATACTTCTTTGATATTATTCATAATACATTCTGCTCTGATACTATCTTGCAAATCCTTAATAGCAATATCTCTTTCTTCTTCAGAAAAATTATATTTATCACTTTCTTCAAAATGAAAATCAATAGTCATACGTATTGTTTTTACTTTAATCACCTCCTTTAAAGATTGGGGTGGAGTTAACCGCCCCCTTATTGCTTATTTGCTAACTATAAATTAATAAAGCTGAATATATTTCATAACTATCATTGTTACCTTGTGTCATTTTAATGTCTACAATTTCATTATAATATGTATTTTCTAGAAAAGTATTTATTTGTGTATCTAAACTATTATCTAGACCTTTGATGTAAATAAAAAATGCTGTTTTGGTTTTGTTCCTATTCTTAACAACCATATCTTTATCTTCTGATTTTTCATGATGTTTGGCATGGCATTCTTGGCACAAAACAATTAAATCTTCATCTTTTTCTTGTCCTCGATTTTCATATGTATTATGATGGACATTAAGAGCATCTTTATTGCTACATAATTGGCATTTATAATTCGCTCTATGTAATGCTTTCTTTCGAGTTTCTTTCCAGTGATCTGTTTGAAGATATTCTTTGTAGGGCATTGATTTTAAATTTTCTATTAAACTATGAGACGACATTTGCAAAATTTCCTCCTTTTCAAGTATTTTTTCTTCTATTAATAATTCATGCTCTTGAATTAATTTATCATCACATATATCACATATGCTGTACCTATTGTTACTTTTTGCTTCTTTGTATTTCTGTCTAGAATTAAAATGACGCAGATAATTATTTCCGCATTCAGTGCATAATAGATTTTGCGTATGATTAATAATTTTCGTTAAAGATTTTTCATACTTTTTATCAGTTATACGAGATAGGACTCCAATCGCAAAATCAGTATGCCAATAATAATAATTTACTATATCTAAATCAATTGAGTCATAAAATTCGTTAAAAATTTTAAAAATTAATTCCTCATACTGGTTCTTTAATATGCTGTTTGTTTTTATTTCATTTTGATCAATTAATATAATAAAGTTGAGAATATCGTTTTTAACATTATTACTTTTACGTATTTTTTGCAATATTTTATTATCATCAAAATTTTTATTATCTGTTAAAAAAATAGCGTTACTGTTCATTAAAATTTAATCCCTCTTTCTTCAAATACCTTTAATGTGTAATTACCAAAATATGGCGGTACGTTTTTACACATTAAAGGTTTATTTATATACTAACGTTGCGTTCTTCGTTCCCTACGTAACCCCGAAGGTGTCTCTTAATCCATTACCACTATTACTATTGATTAGAGTATTATTATAAGTATTAAACCTTATACCTTAATATTATCTTTATATAACATTATTTCTGTATAGTGTCTTTTACTTAATATTTGTTTTATCTCTTTATCATCATAAAAGTCTAATACACATTCATTAAATGATTTTATGTAATTATCTTCTTTATCAACATTAAATACTTTGTCATATATTAATTCTTCTTCAATGATATTCAAAGTGATTTTATATTTATTTGTCTCCTTTCCTGCAAAATTACCATTAATGAATTTAAATTTATTTCTTGAAATAATCTCAATAAATCCATCTTCCTCTAATTTAGTCACTATTTTTATTAATGTTTTTCTGGTTAGGTCAGTAGCCGTTTCCATTAAACTATATGCCATATAAAACACACCAGATTTAAGAGCATATCTTTTACTATGAATTAGCAAGGAGTATAGAGTTAGCTTCTCATTTTTACTTTTTGCTTTAAGAATTTCTTTCATTTCTGCATATGTAATTTCTACTTTATTTACTCCACCGACTAAAGAGAAATTATTGCTATAAACATATTTGGTAATTTCCTTTATATCTTCTAAAACATCTTTCCATTTAGTATTATAGAATTTATTATCCTGAGCTTCCATCCATTGAATTAAATAATCCTTATTGTCTTCTTGTGTTAATCCTAGATATCTATAATATTTAGAAATATACAGTAGAGAGTCATGCCTAGAACAAGTTCTTTGTAAGCCCTCTGTCATGAGTTTTTGAATTGTTTCTACAGTGTAAGATATATCAATATTTTGGTCATATTGTTTTAAAGATGTATATTCCTTTTTTATGTATTTGTAATCAGATATATTTTTATTGCCTACATCCTCTTCTTCTATATCTAAAATTTTATCAAGGATAAGTCTGAATAATATGGTATCAATCTTTTTCATTTTAGTAATAAGCAATGGATCTTTAATTTCTTTTAATCCATTTGAATATTTAACAAAATAACATCTATTGTTGTCTGGATCTTTATTCCTAAAATTAAGTCCTAATGGTATCTTTACTCCTTGTGTAGCAGTTGGCCTAAATTCTACCTTTCCGAAGTCAACAGAGATTAAATCTTCCATTGTGAGAACATATGTATAGAATTGATGAAGTAAACTTACTTCTATTGGAGTACTAAAGAATAAATCTATATGATAACCTTTATTTCCTGATGAAGATATATTTATGTAATCATCGTCAATCCCAATATCCTGAAGAACACGGACTACCTTACTAACAGTCCATTCAGCTAATTTTTTATCTTCTACATCTACATCAAATGTAATAAATTTACTAATATCTATGCCGTTGTTCTGACCTGAAAATACTCCTAAAGTATGTTTTCCATTAATATGATGATATACCATCCAATCGCTTAATGGTTTTGGTTGAAATTTGCCATCTTCTACAGGAGGGTTGTTCTTATAATATGTGATAGTATTATATTTACCTTCTTTGTTGAGGATAAGATATTTCCATCTATGTAGAATATATAAATCATTGATTGCTTTAACAATTGCTTCTTTCTCTGGATTTATTATCATTACTATGTCTTGGTCACTATTCCTTTCATTTTCACATCATGGTTAGTTTAAATCATAGGTCTCCACCGATTGCACCATTCATCAAAAGCAGACTGTAATTCTTTTGACTTTGAGAATTGTACAAAGGTATCTCCCTTAGTTCCAACACCAACCTTTAGTGGAGTTATACCTTTACTAAAATAGAACTCAGCCTGAGTTAAATTGTAAACGAATATGTATTTTCGCTCAGTCATAATTGAAATGCTCCTCCGTTTGTTTAATTTGCTCCTAATATTTGTTTGTGTGATAATTATATTTATCCCTAAGTAAATCCATAAGCAATTAATCTTTTGCTCATTATTTCACCTCATCTCACATCACACAAATATCACCAAATATCAATAATTAAATCTCAGTATATGGTATAGCATAATTATCAATTACTGCCAACATATCATATTTAATTCTTTTAATATTACTAAATATCTCTACAAAATTAATCTTTGTTTCATCAAGACAAATTCTTAATTCATTTTCTGTTTCAGTAACATCAATACCATCATATTTTTCACGAGTCCAATCTCCCTTTAATTCTCTAATACCATTCATAATAACCTCATTGAAAATTTTAATATCTTTTTGAGTATAATTGTGTCCATCTGGTCTGAATTGTTTTTCACAAATAATTGTTTGCATTGATTAATCTCTCCTTTTTATTTTAATTATTCCTCTGGTGTAAACATTCCACAAATACATGGAAATCCAGTTTCCTCATTATAATTATCAGGATTGTTTTCTTCTGGATGTTTACACTCGATATCTAAAATATTGCAGTAACCATTAATTATATTTGCACAAGTCATTATTTATTCAACTCCTCTCACCTATATTTACTCTACAGTATATTATAACATACAATCTAACATTATGTCAACATATTTATTTTATAATTCTAACAATTCAAGAAGGGAGAATAAACTCCCTAATTATTACCGATCATCTTCTATGTAATTATCACCATACATATTAACTTCACCTCCTTAATTTAATCCAAACAACATCAAGGTTCCCACACAAACGGAACATAATCATCTTCAACCAATGTAGGCCAAACCTCATCACCATCTCTAACTTTATCTTGTAAAAAATCACAAATTAATTTACCATAATAACTATTAAGATTTTCTGCTATAATGTATTCACTAAAATTGTCTTGAGCATAATTGCTTGTTGCTACAATTTTCATTTCACATATCTCCATTCATATTGTATAATTTCTTTCTTTTCTACCTCATATGCCATACAATCTTGACTATCACTTTCAAAACCATAATCTTTATAGCCGTATCTAATATAAAACAAATTAATTCTAAAACATTTTCTGTCTGATGGTCTCATGTAAATATGAGAATAATGCCTTCCATGTTCATCTTCCTCTTCTTTACCATCTTGTTCTACATATTCCCATTCTTCATTGTTTACAATTAATGCTGATTCTTTTTTGATTGATTCAATTTGTTCTCTGGTTAGGTTTATTTTCATTGTTTATCTCCTTTATTCTTTTGGCATTTGATAAATTGTATATTTCCAATCTTGACAAGTAGAAGTATTTACTCCTGAGTGTGAATAATGTTCATTATAAGAAATCCACCATTGAATATCATCCAATACTTCTTGTACTCTTTCTTTTGTTTTATATCGTCCTAAAACATATTGTTCATTAAAACTATTTGCATCACCCCATACAGTATCCGAATCACCACTAATTCCTTGATAATTTCTTAAACTATGTTTTTCTTGACTTCGTATCCACATATGTAATCTCTCCTTTATTTATTTTAGTATTCTGGATAATCAGGAATCAAAACTATCTCATATTTTATTTTTAAATAATCTTGATTTCCATAAAGTTCACCATTACTCCAATATGTATTGTATTTATCAGGTTTGGTTATTTCATTGTTTAAAGTGTTTACAACTAGAATATTAATTTCGTACATATTATTCACCTCCTTAAAATTAATTAACTTCGCACATATCTCCACAACAAATTCTTCTATTACAAGTTGGACAAATTAAATTTGCTTTTTTATCTATTGCTTCTGGCAATTTAATTGTTGCACGAAGTTCAATACCCAATCTATTATAATCATTCCATTCTTTTGCATTATGATAAGTGCGACATTTTGGACACCCATATAATGGTTTACTCATAGGTCTTCACCTCCTTTGCATATATCCCCTTAATAATTATACCATATTAAGTAGGGTAATGCAAACATTTATTTTACATTTAATAAAATACAATCCACATCAATTAAAATGTAATTTGTTGGGATTGTAAAATAGGATTCTGAAAGTGTTGTTATGAGCGTGTTTCAGAATCCTATTTGATCATTTTATTTGCCAAAATACTATATTTTTGTTTTTAATTCCCACTGGAATAGGATATTTTGTAACCTCTAACCATTTGTCGAATAATCCTGAATTATACAATGTTAACAAATCTTTTCTGATTATCAGTTTGTCTATTCCATATCTACTTTTAAACATATGCCAAAGATGAATTCCTTCTGACAAATTTCCAGTACATGACAATAAAGAGGAAGGATGTCTATACATATGTCTAAGTGGTATTTTTAAATCTGATGCTTCAAATAGAAAATCTCCATTTTTTTGAATTTTAGTAACCATATTATATTTCTGAATATTATCATATTTAATACCGTCACTTATGATAAGTTTATATTGTTTTCCTTGTGATTCATCCCAAATTAAATCTAATTCTTCTTCACTGTCTTTTTGATTATTAAATATGTAAAATGGTAAATCCTCTGATATGAATTTATGGTCTGTTCTTATAGTGCAGAATTCAAATTTATCAATGAGATTTCTATATTCTTCGTATGTGTTAGGTATATAAAATTGATGTACGTTTAGATTTAATTTTACAATATTATTAAGACTTTCAATTTTATCAAACATTTTTATCACTCCTTGTTTTAATATTAATTATAGCATCAAAAATTGCTTCTAATGGTATGGTTTAAATTTTAAATAGATATCTAATTGCACTAATAAACATAATAATTGGTAAAATTACAATAACAAAAAATCCACATATTTTTCTCATTCCTTCTTCCATTAATGTTCACCTCCCAGAAAATAAAGATTTTATTCTACAAATTCGCAATTAATTTAAGCAATTCCTTTTTATGTGCCACAATAAAATCCTTTGTATCATTTAAGTCCCATATGTCGGAATTATCTTTAATAAAATCAACTAAAGATTGTTCTGCATCACTGATTCTTCCTTTACTTTCTTCTAATACCCTATCTGCTAAATCATCTCTAATTTTTAAGAATTGTTTAATATCGTCCTCACTATAAGGATATGATTTTGAGATATATGTTTCTTTATATTTTATATCCTTGCATTTATAACTTTTTGCTTCGATAGTAACTCTTGTTTCATTATAAGAAATGCCCCATGACACTTCATTTTCTTCCCAATAATCTTCTTTATTCATATTACTTACTACTTCCTTCTTCCTTTTTTATTCTTTACAGTCCTTAACCAATACACCTTTTTCATAATCATCCCTACCACTAGGACTCAATACTGTAAAATTCATTCCCATTAATTTCATTAATTCTAATCTAAAATTAGCCAACCATCTTTTATGTGCTGTATAAGGATTTATATAATAAAAATCATTTTGTTTTGACATTATTGTATTTAATAATGTCTTTTGATATGGAAGAAGTTTAATATCTGGGCATGTGTCCTCAATAAATGCTACTGGATTATGTTGATAATATTCTTTTAAATTTTGATATTTTTCTTTGAAGCTTAGATTATCTTGATCATTCATATATTACTTTTCTCCTTCTATCTTTCTCAATCTATCATATTCTTTTTCAGTAATTTCAACCGCTTTATATACCTTAGAAAAATACTCCCATAACTTTTCATTTTTCTTATAACTAATACTACAAAATCCTGTGATATTATCTGATTCATCTAATTCTTTAAAATATTTATGCATTTAGCATCGACCTAGCTTGTTCTGGATACTTACCAATCAAAATCTTTAAGGTTTTTAAATCATCATCTTCTGTAAATATTTCAACTGAATCACTTAATAAGAATATTGTTTCACCTGTACCTAATTTTACTTCAATTAACCAATGTTTTTCATCTGGAAAATATTCATCAACATATGTGACTGTGAATAATTCTCCTCCTTCAAGATTACCATCATAATTTTCATGTCCAATGAATTTACCTCTTTGTCCTTTTCTCATTATCTATTCCTCCCATATTTCTTTAATAATTCATTCATATAATTTGGCTCGGATTTAATTTTCTTGTTACTTTCTTCTGCCAGTTTAATATAGCTATCATTAGCGATCCTTTCAACTGGTGCAGCATTTTCAATATTAGATAATTGAATATCATCTAATATTAATGTAGAAATATCACTTTCTTCCTTAACCAATCCCAATCTTCTAAACAATTCAGTTCTCATCATTTTAATTTTGTTCTGATTATACCTTGGCATAACTTCACCTAAAGAATCATACCTCTTACCACCATATTCATTTATTTCACTTTCAAATGCTTTGAGTAGTTTAGAGGAATCCATTTCTCTAATTGTTTTGTTTGGTTTCATTTTATCATTCCTCCAATTCTATTACTTCTATTTCATCTAAAATATTTTGGTATGTAGATAGTGTTCCTTCCCAATATCCTAAAGTATGACCACCATAAAAAGTATATTTTTCGCTTGGATTATTACCATACTTTTCTTTAAATATTTTCACTCTACTATCTGCGTGTAATATTCTTTTGGATAAATAATCCTTTATAGTTTGTATATCTTTCATTTGTATTTCTCTCCTTTCCTTTACCAAATAAAAGTCGAATTTCATTTACTCAAAAACAGTTTTATCATGTATTACCATAGTACATTTTTCACACTGTTTAACAGTAATTATACCACGTTTTGCTAAATCTCTAGCCATAAATCCA
>Ga0209728_1001363_pt1 | contig 15221 bp, 30 predicted proteins | sample RifGroD1_FD_183997 | JGI IMG/M metagenome (GOLD analysis project Ga0209728, IMG submission 183997) | Groundwater microbial communities from Rifle, Colorado, USA - Groundwater D1 (SPAdes) (version 2) | ecosystem: Environmental > Aquatic > Deep subsurface > Groundwater | place: Rifle, Colorado... | reverse complement strand
ACACAAACCCTGATTCTTTCGACGAAACTCTTTGTGCTAAGAATAATTTCGGAATGGGGCATCATATCAAGGATTATCCAGACTTAGGGGATAACGAATTTTTTGATAAACATTTTAAGATAGTCAGCGAACCAAACTACTTCGACGAAGCCCGAAAACTCCTCCCCCTCTCAAACTGCCTAAAACGTCACTACGCATGTGTAATTGTATCTGAGGGTAACATTATAGCCAAGGGGTGGAATGAGTCGCCTGAAGCATGTACTACGTGCGCTAGATTGGATATTGAGCATAACACAGGAAGTTATGAGGATTGTCCAGCTATCCACGCTGAGGCTATGGCCATGATTAAGGCGAGGGAAAACAGTCTCGAAGGTGCTGAGTTATATCTAGTCTGCGCGGATGAGGTTGACCCTATACCTTGCCCGACATGCCAGAAGCTACTTGATTGGGCAGGAGTTAAGCAGATGAGGGAGGTGCAGGGATGAAAGTAATTTTTAAACAGAGTCCATATGGATAACAACCATCATTTACCCGGTACGGCTGACGATTTTATCGAAAACAACCTCGGATTAGCCCACAAGGAAGCATGGAGATTCATTAAATGGATAGGCAAGGATGAGGAAATAAGGTTTGATAAAGATGATTTACTGAGTATTGCGTACATGGGACTCGTAAAAGCTTATCAAAAGTTCGACCCAACAAGGTTTAGCAGTGAAAATGGTGGGCAGATTAAGTTCTCGACATATGCAGTGCCGATGATAAACGGAGAGCTACGGAGACATATAAGGGATTTAGGTCACACAGTAAGGCGTAGTAGGGACGGGCGAGGAATTAATAATATCGACAGCCTTGATAGAGAATTGAAGGATGATGAAAATAGTTCGCAGACAATAGGGGATACGGTCAAGGTCGAGAGTTATGAAATCGAATATCAGGTGATTATGAATGATTTTACTAGTCAACTTGAACCAAGATTACAGAAAACATACAAGCTTTTGGTACTTGGAAAAACGCAAAGTGAGATAGGGAAATACTTTGGGCTAAGTCAGGTACAAGCCGGGAGAATAGTAAACAAGCTTATTGATTTAGCTAAACAGTATAGAGAGAAGGGAGACGAGGATATGGGTAGAGAAATGTCGCCAGAAACAAAACTAATGCGCGAGGAGGTTGATACCTTTGCTAAATTTGGCGCAATTGGGTCTTATGAAGATGTTGCAGGTAAGTATGGAGTCGGAAAGGGTACGGCCTATAGTTGGATGAGAAAACTTATGGATGAAGGGGTGGTAAAGGAGGTGAAAGAAGTTGTTGAAGTTAGGGTGGAAACTGCTCCATTCGAGATACCTAACACGCCGGGGAATTATGAGGCGACAGATAGGATCGTAGAGGGCACAGAACAGGCATCAGGGACGAGTAAAGAGGACGAGGGTGGGATTGTTACGGAGGGAGGTGGTGAGGGTCCAGAAACGACATACGAGGGCAAATACCCCTGTTTTGGAGAATATGAGGATACGGATATTGAATGCAGGGGATGTGAGGGTATGGAAGTATGTTGCGTAGTGACTAATAATCCCATTGAACAAACGATTGAGTTCAGGGGTGATTATCCCGAACAATATGAAACCAAGGATGATCTTGGAGGATTGGCAGAACCTGAACCTGCATGGACTGCTGAGTACGCAGGGGATTCGGCATCTATAATGTTTACATTGCCTAAGGCAAAGTCGGAAACTCCTGAACAGATGTGGGTGCATGTCGCTTATTATATCGGGGCCATTAAACAGCAGGGAATAAGACAGGTTGAGGAAGATATTCAGGCGAGACTAGATCAAATTTTAGGAGGAAGATAATATGTATAACAAAGTAGTAGTGGTTGGCCGGCTGACTAAATCGCCTGAGTTGAGGTATACGACTAATGGTAATGCGACATGCTCCTTTACCTTAGCGTGTGATCGCCAAATGAAGGGTGCAGACGGAAATAAGGAAGTTGATTTTCTGAATGTGTCAGTGCCTCCATTCCGCGCTAAGTTGGCTGAGTTGTGTAGCGAGTACCTTGATAAGGGAAAATTAGCATTGGTGGACGGTGCTGTGCAGGTTAGAAATTATACCGATGATGATGGCAAAAAACATTACATTACCGAGATTTGCGCGGAAAGCGTGAGGTTCTTGAGTCCCAAGGGTGAGCAATCAAACAATAACAACGCAACAAGTGGAAATCCTTCATACGGCACAGAGGTTAGTATGGACGATGGGGATTCTATCCCGTTCTGATCTAACGAAATAGGGGTGAGCGAAATGTCCACCCCTTAAAAAGAGGAGGAAGCTTTATGAGAGAGATTAAATTTAAGGCATGGGACAAGCAGAGTGAGATAATGTTTACGATATTTGATAGTGCTAGCGAAGATTGGTATCTTCCGAAGTGGAAAGATCGTTATGAGGTTATGGAATTCACGGGCCTCCGTGATAACGAGCGAACCGAGGAGTACCCGGAGGGGCAGGATATTTACGAAGGAGATATTTTCCAACATCAGTTTGGTAACAAGATTCGTGGCATTATTAAGCTAGGTGAATACCAGAACCCCAACGATGACAATCATGGCGGCCATGTTGGTTTTTATGTTGACTGGAAAGGGGATAACGGATTGTACCGGAAGGATTTAGCTTATTGGGTTAAGGTGTCGCATGTTATCGGTAATATCTACGAGAATCCTGAGCTTCTTGGTGAAAAGGAATGACCATACTTGCGATCGACCCAGGAAGTACCGAGTCGGCATACACATTAATAGACGATGATTTAAAGCCTATTAAGTTCGGGAAGATAAAAAATGAAGAATTACTTGACCAACTTATTTATTTTCCTAGACAACATTTTGCCCTAGAAATGGTGGCATCATACGGAATGGCTGTAGGAAAAGAAGTTTTTGACACCGTTTTTTGGATAGGCCGTTTTTGGGAAAAAGCAGATTTTCCAAATAGACAATTAATCTATCGCAAAGACGAGAAAATGAATCTCTGCCATACTATGAAAGCTAAGGATGGGAATATAACGCAAGCATTGGTGGATAGATTTGCCACAGGACAAGCCAACCACGGCAAGGGAACCAAGGCTAATCCGGGATGGTTCTATGGGTTTTCGAAGGATATTTGGCAAGCGTATGCCGTTGGAATAACCTATCATGATATTTATATTAAAAAGCAACAATAAACAAACGTAACTTTTAATTTAAAGTGAAAATGGGGGGTAAATGGAATGAAGCCAATATGTATTAATTGCAAGAAAAACAAAACATGCACCGGGGATATTTGTCTTAGCGCAGAATGGTTTGAACCAAAATATAAAGAGTTCGTATCCCTTCCAAGACTTAACAACCTAAATCCAACTCTTGAATCCTGCACAATGAAGGTCCTTGAGGAAGTGGGAGAGGTTATGCAGTTATTAGGCAAGGGGCAGAGAAAAAGCGGAGAGAGTGAGAACTCTATCCTCGTGATTGATGAAGCGGAATATGAAGTACTACTTGCTTGTGAGGCTATGGACCTTGCTCAATCTGCGGTGACAATGATGTACGAGGTGTGTAGACATTTTGGGATTATCGAGGAGGACGTTATCAAGACTCATGAAGAAAAGTTGCTCATGAAGGGTTACATGGTGAAGGAGTGAATGAATGTAAACACTATCCGAACCTGGCTTAAAATCCTAAACGAAAAGTATCTAGCACTTGCTAATGTGGATGATCAAAAGAAAACCGAGGAAAAGATTAAATGATAAGAGAAATGCGAAACAATTTAAGTATTATCCTAATCGTGGTGAGTGTTGGACTATGGGCTACTAATAATTTTACTGATGCTATATTTGCCGGGGTAATGGCGTTGTGTGTTAGAGAAGAGAGAGGGGAATAAGAAGTGAATATCTACGAAATCAGAAAAGCAGGACGCGAATACTGCCAAACCGAGGGTAGTGAACATTACAAAGCGGTGGACAAACTGGAGCCTATTGACCTTATTATCGCCAAGGGGCTTGCGGAGGATTTTTGCCTTGCGAATATCATTAAATATGCGAGCAGGTTTAAGCAGACACAGAACTTGGAGGACTTAAAGAAGGTGAGTGATTACAGCCATATTTTGTGCGGGGTTAAGTTGGATGAATCGCACGAAATAGAGGCCCCTGATCCGCAGAGGGTAAAATGCAATGGAGGATATTGCTCCAGCTCATCGGTAGTAACCGGTCAGGATGTTGCTGAGTGCCAAGTGGAATCAGCAATGAGAGGCGTTGAGTGGGCTTCGTTTTGCCCGAACAGAACAGTGAATCAGAGGAGGTTATGTTAAATGCAAATAACTAAAATTCGCGCCAAACTGGACAAGCGATACAACACGGATTTGACGGTAAAGCTCATCGACTGTGGATTCACGGCGAAAACTTTCCATACGCTTCGAAAAGGTGGGATCGCCACTGTTGGCGATTTGACAAAGCTATCATGGAAAGAGTTGGCCGGGATTAGGAATGTCGTTCGCGGGACTTGCCAAGAGGTCAGTGATAAGTTGGATGATATGGGTCTGGGGCTGAGGAAGGATGGAAAATAATATGAATTGGCCTGAAGCATTAGTCTCTATAACGGTTGTGGTTGTTATAGGCTTTTTATATTGGACAGATAATGGATGGTAGGAGGAGGAAAATGATGAACCTAAAACTACGCATGAAGTTTAGCGACATCCTGAAGCTGATATTTGGGGCTGATGTGATGGTATTAGATCCGTATAGCGGCAGTATCTACAGAGTGCAAAAAGGCGAGGATACTGGAATTTATAGGGGGTAGGTGGATAATGTGGAATGGTCCGAAACGGTAGTTGTGGTTGGATTTTTAATGTTTATGGTATTTTGTCATTGGGTGGATGGGAAGTAGAAAGGGGAATGGAAGATGCTTTACGGATTAAAAGATCGTAATATTTCGTGGCGAAGGGGAGCTGGGAGAAAATTATGGTTTCCGTGCAGATCGAGAAAGTGGTGGTAGGGGATGCCTTATGGAATAGCTAAAGTAAAGCCGTCAGCCACCGATTGTCAATTGTGCATGAATACGGCTGAAAGTTATAATGCCACGCCGGATTGCACTAATTGCCATAAAGAGCAAACTGTTGAAATACTTCAATTCGTTTCATCATTCTTTGGGGCGTATGCAATTTGTAAAAACAATAATAATGAATTTATTAAGATTAATACACATCAGCTTGAGTCGATTACTAGTTGCCCAGTGTGTGGAAAAATAGAGCTTGGAGGGAAAGAATAATGACAATACAAGGATTTGCGAAGATGCTGGATGGTCGGGAAATGGGCGCGGAGATGACACGTGAGGAAAAAGCACAAGCAAAGGAGTTAGGATTCGTGGTTGTCTTTGGATACTCGGATGATAACGCAGAGATTCGGGGTGCTATCAACGGAGAAGTTAGCTGTTATGACGAAACGGAAATACATCTGAATCAAGATGGTATCTTTAAGGATTGTGAGGGAGAATGCAAATACTCGAAGGCTGCTAAGGAAAAGTGCAAGGTTATTAAAGGTATTTGGGACAAGGAAGGCTACTCGTGGACATACGAGACGGATATTCCTCACGCGACATTTGACATCATGGAAGATGGGGAGAAGTACTGCCGGGGCATCGTGTTTGATATTAAGAGTTTGGGGGAATGAAGATGGTTTGGAGTTGCGAGACCTGTATTAACAAATCTTGCCCCTTAAAAATAAGGAATAAAGGGGTACTTTGCTTAGGATTTATAAGTAAATAAGGAGGGTTAAAACCTTGCAACAAATAGAAAAAAAACTCAGACATCCACCATATCATTACTCGACTATCTCCCGCCTAACTCGCTACAAGCCAAACCAGGACCGCATAGCGTACTTACTGAGGGAACTATCCATGATGGGGGTTAAGACTACGCAGGTGTGCAGTGACATGCCTCATGGTAGCGGAGTGAGTGATTCGACAGGTGATTTGGCGAGTAAAATTTCTGATAAAAAGAAGTTGCTCGTAGAGCTGCAGAATGAAAATGAGTTGATTGATTTAGCGGTGGGGATGTTGTCAGGGGCTAAGAAACTCATAATAGACGTAAAATATTTGCAGGAAAATAAGGACGATTATTCCCAAAGGGTTCTGCATAAGAATCATGGGCTTAGGAGCAGGGACAGTTATTATCGCCTGAGAGACGAGGCTATAGGTGAATTAGCTAAGATGATGGGGGAGGTGGTTGGCAATGGATAATAAAGAAAGACGAATACGTATCGCAGAATTAAGAATACTCAATGGGGAACTTCATGAATTAATGCGTAGTTGCCCGCACGAATTAGAACCTAAGGGTAATATCTATCATGGATATGGTGGTGATGTTCAGAACGCAGAATGTAGCGTCTGTGGTCGCTCCTTCCGGTGGTACTGTGAAAAATCTCCTTCCAAAAAGTGCGAATATAACCTAAGTGATTTTTGCAAGCACTGCGGAAGAGGAAATGATTTACCACAATAGTACAAACATCAAACAATATTCATAACTAAAACCATTGGAATAGTAAGGATTACCATGTTACACTCTAATAGACAGAATAACTTACAAAATAAAGACGCGCATGGCTTAATTATAGCCTTGACGCGTCTTTTCTAATTTTCAGGGGGTGTAATATGGGTTGTAAATATTGCACTCGCCAAAAGACTTGTTGGCAGAGGAATAAACCGCCGAAGGATTGCGCGAGGTTTGAGAGATTCGAGGATTCGAAAAGGTTTGATGTGCTTGATAAGGCGATGAGGCACAACAAAGGGGTTTGGATTGCGCCGGGGTAAAAAGGGAGCCCTATTGCTAGGACTCCACGATATTAAACAGATAACCGGATAAAACTTCTTTTATTTCTTGCAGCTTGGATAATACCTTATCCCCATCCATCCAAGAATCATCACTGTAGTAGGAATTGGCAGAGTAAATCTTGTGTACGTTTTGGGTATGCTCCTCTGATTTCGAAGGGAATACTCTGACATCTATCGACTTGACGTGGCCAGAGAAGTCAACGAACGTACATAGCTCGGTATTTTCGTTGATCAGGATAGCAAGGGATATGATTTCTATTACGAGTTTGTAGTTTGTCATGCGTTATCCTCCTTCGCTAAGCATCCATAGACAGATTCAAACTGTTCTATCGACAATCCTTTACCTAAGCCACTAGGCTTTTGCTTATATGCGTACAGATAGGAACTCCCGCTATTAACACATAGGTCAAGATCATTATAGTTATCAGGAGATTCTATTTCGATTATCATTGTGCCAAACTTACGAGGGTGGGGATAAAATCTAAGGATGTTATAACCTGTGCCCTCGGATAAGGTTTTCTTTACTTTTTCCGTCCTAATGGTGTCATAGTGAACCCAATGCTTGCATTTCCTCACATACGTTATCCTCCTTACGCCGATATAGCCCGGCTTTGGCTTTGGGACTACAACCTTGAAACGAACTCTCCATCCTCGTCGTATATCTCAATAAAGCTTTGACCAGTTCCTTTTGGGTCGTGGCGAACGGTGTATGTCCAGTCTGGATCTCCCAATTTCATTTCTTTTGCGACTTGTTCAGCCTTAGCGGGAGGGAATAATTTATGGGGCTGATTCTCTAAATTCATTCTTAATTCCTTCTTTCATCTTCTTCGCTAGATTTAGTAGCCCTTAGTTGATTTAGTAGCTCTTTTAGTTTTGCGTACTCGGTGTCGGTGAGTTGGAATGTTCTGCGAGTGCGGCCTGTTGGTTTGCGGCCGGAGCCGGGGCGGTAGCCGCCGTGTTGATTTGCTCTTTGCTCATTCACGGTATGTGCCACCACACTTACGAGATAATAGAGATTTATGATCAAATGATTTCTCAAGCGTTCTTAGTTCTATTTCCTTTCCACACTTATCGCATCTGAATTTTTTAAGTGGGATATGGAATAATCCGAGTTCTGAATTATAAGCGTATTCGTCGATTGGGTAAGCTAGTTCCTCATCTGAAAAGTGTAGAGCATACTCAAAACTTCCAGGGCCTTCGTAACCGCCGTAGCGTACTGCGCGGAGTTCTTTGCCTTGTTGTAAGTTGTAGAGCAATTCGGCGGCGTCTTTCACCGTTAAACCTTTAATCCGGCAAGTGCTTCCATCGTGGTTGATGTTCACGATGCATTTCCAATCTTCGTGGCTGATTGCATCCTCGTAAAAGTCGTAATGCTCGTGAGAGCTATTAGGACTGCCTAAGTTGTTTCCAAGGTATTGCTGTTTCATGTTTTGTTCCTCCCTTTTATTTGATCTTGATTAATTGTAACATAATCAAGTTTGATATGTCAACATGATTTATGGGTATTTAATCAAATTATTTTAGGATGTTTTGAGCTTAGGGATTAGCGTTGCGGTGGGATTGTGTTGCAATGTTAATTGGTGGGCTTAGGTAGAGAAAAGACTCTCGCTATTGGAGAGCCTTGGTCCTGACATATTCCGAGGGTTTCATTCCACATATGAGGGCTGCGGTGGTTATTTCGTTCCATTCTGCTTCTGTAAAGCGGATCGTCTTATTTATACCCGTTGTAGTGCGGAGAGGCTTTCGACCTGCTCCGATGCGTTTGCCGCCTTTAGTCATTAGGCGACACCAACTTTATGGCTAGCCGCCAGGGTAGGGTGGCCGTTGTTAAAGTATTTTTGATAATGTTCTTCGCATGCGTAATCCATCCATTGAATTGATTCAGTCCAAATCTTATAGGTTGCTATCTTTGCGTTAGATTCGCACCAGTTGCAGGATTTCTCGCCTAAGCTCATTGGGGTAATACAAAAATCAGCCTTCTTCATCTTAATTCCTTCTTTCAAGTTTTTACTTCCGCTTCAACAAACCAGCTTTTGATTTGTTGAAGCGAGAGCAAAAGCCCTCTTTATATTTCCTCAACTCTGTAGTCATACTCTGAACCCAATCCATTTTGCATGAACATTATGTGGCGGTACTTATTACCCAACTTGAGTTCGTCAAGGATCAGTTTTGCGATCTGGCTCAGTTTCTTGTAATGAATACCGTTTTTCTCCTGGAGGTTGCGTTCTGCGATAACTCCGTGGTATCTGTCCATGATTTCTTCGCGTTTTTCAGTTTTTGTCATTTTATTTCCTCCTCAAATGTTTTGTTGACTTATACTATCATGGATATATTGATTATGCAAGCAATATTCAGTGAGAAGGGTAGTTTATTTTTATTGCTGTTGGCATCTATAGAAGGAAGGTGTTTGAGGGCAGTAATTAGCTAGTTGGTAGATTTTATTGAGTGGTTAATTAGTGTGCTTAGAATTGATGTGGTGGCTTGTGGTGAGGTGTTAAGGGAGGTGTGCTGATGGATAGAGATTATGAAAGTAAGGAATATAAAGATATGAAGTCTCAGAAGATGGCTATAGAAGGTGGTAAGATTGACATGGCGTGGGCGACAATGATTGATAGTTTAGATATCGGTGAGTTTATATCGTTTGAAATGTGGTGCAAGGAAAACGCATTAGCTGATAAGTTTGATAAGGCGTTGATTATATTAAGGAATAAGAATAGAAAGGCGTGATTAATATGGCTGCTGCAAATAATTGGAGAGAACTTTCATTTCCGAGCATGAATGATGTGTTTGCACCGGTGGCCTATTTGTTGTATAAAAAAGGGTTATTAACGGAGGATGAGTATGTTGGATTTATTGAGGGCTATACTTTTGAGTCAATGGGAAGTATGGCGCTTACTATGGATCGAATAGATAAGATGATAGGAAAGCAGATTGGTTGTAGGAGGATTGGGAGTGATGGCGGCAGCGATTGGGAATAAGTATGCGGTGGGGAATGAAGGTGGTAGGCCACTGAAGTTTCCTACTGTTGAGAGTCTGGAAACTAAGATCAATAGGTATTTCAATTCTATTAGCTTTGATGAGCCTGTTAAGGATGAAATGGGCGAACCTATTTATGATAGGGATGGAATGCCTATTGTTAAGGTGTCTTATATTAGCCCTCCTAGTGTCTTGGGGATGTGTTTATTCTTAGATATTGATAGGGCTAGATTATTGGAATATGAACAGAAAGAAGAGTTCCGCAACGCAATCAAAAGAGCTAAGGCAAAAGTCGAGCAATATCTAGCCGATCAACTCAATCGGACCACTCAAGTTGCCGGCATCATCTTCAACCTAAAAAACAACTTCGGCTGGAAGGATGTCCAAACGGTCGAGCAAACTGGTCCCAATGGTGGTCCTCTACTTATTCAGGCTGTATCTGCCTACTCGGATGAGGATTTACGGCTCATGGCTGAGATTATGGAGAGGGCGCAAATTCAGGGTGAGGTCGTCGATATTGAGTCTAAGGATTAGCCACATTATCCCTGCTATTCTCAATTAGAGTGCTGTTTTAAATGATAATGGGATCACTGATACTGGGTAAATCGCTGAAACCGTTGGGAGAGTAATAGTGTAGGGTTTAGGCGAATGTGTCACAAAGTGAATGAGTATCATTATAATGTGCTAATATAGTTTGTGATGTAGTGTTGGTGGCTGTGCTGCTCCTTTTTTTGGCTTCTGCTCTTTCTGCTGTTGTCTGGCCTTGCTGTGACCGGGCTGCTGTGCTGATCCGGTAGTGATGGGGGGGGTGCTGAATATTGAGATTTCGACCCTCCCCCTGGGCACGATCCGACAGCCGGGTAAAGGGGTGATCTGTGTATATATCTCTATAACCAACTAAACATGATTTTCATGCGATTTATCCCTATAATCTGTGATGCCCAGTATACCCCCCCTCGTCAGAGGTGGCACGAGATAGGGATTGGTGGAAGTACCTGGGTATATATTACATATCCTCAATAGACAGCTAAGTATTCTACAAAAAAATAAAAATAAAAAATTACAAAAAAAATAAAAAACTTTCCGCGAAAGGAGTCTTGATGATGGATGAAGACATTAGGGAATTCATAACCTCATTATCCTCAGCATTTGAAAGAGCTACTACAACATATCAAGTTGGAATTGGAGAATGTTATGTTATGACAAAAGAATTCAGAGATAAGTTAATAGCAGATGCAGAAGAGCTTCTAACTCGTTCATAGCCCCCCGTACCCCAAATAACTAACTAGGTACTTAAATAAAACTACCCACCCCTTATATATTTATGAGGGTTTTTGACATGCAAACGCAGACGTTCCAAGACTACAAAGAAGTTACTCTTAGTGTGACGACAAAAATTATGAAAAATAAACCCTGAAACCGTTGGTACATAAGGGATACAGCGTTTTATTTAACTTTTCAAATTTGACAGGGCTAGGAGGTGGTAAAAGTGGATGAAAAAGCGGTGAAATATTTCCAAAGAGATGTTAACGCAGCTCTTATGCCCGCTATGTTCGGAAGAGAAAGATTGGGTTCGGGAAGGGAACATATAACCATCACTGACCCGGACACTGACGCAGTTCTTTATAACTTCTTTAATAAATACCACCCACCTAAGCCGCCAAAGATTTTAGATAATAACATAGTTGTCGAACCAGAAATAAAACCTAAGCCTAAGAGTTCAGGAAACAAGCTCACATACGCAAAGCTGTACATTAGTGAAATACGTAAATACCCAAAGGATAAATTGAGTTATGAGTATGCAGGTATGTGTATGCACTTGGCGACTTATATCGAATGGCACGATGGAAGTTTAGTTATCGGAACTGGCAAGCGAAGAAAGTTCATGGAGCGCAAGGACATATCTAAGGAGTTAAAGATTAGCGATTCCACAACTAGAAGGCTTATCTCTAAACTCGAAGAATTAAAGCTAATTTCTTATGATGGTAAAAAATACAAAATGATTGGGAAATTGTTCGGCAAGGGGAGGGAAATAGAGTGCGAATCAAATTTGAAAAAGGAATGACACCTGAACGAATAGGACAAGCCTTTATTGATTTTGTGCGGAAAAACGAATTAGTAATAGGTGCTGTGAATATTTACATTACGACCTATGACGAGAACATGAAGGCTGAGAAAAACCAAAGTGTTTACACGGTTTGTGAGCCATCCGAGAAGACAAGAAGTGAGTATACTGAGGATGTTGCTGGTATTCGGCGTGGTAGGTTGAAGGTTGTAAACGAATGAAGCAATTTTTATTTAGTGATAAATTTCAAATAATTGGCATTGGATTATGTTCGGCGATGGCATTATGTTTCTGGGGGCTAGTGGCTATATCATTCCTGCAGGGTAATTTGCGTTAACTTTCCTCCTAAGCCCCTTCTTCCATTTCAAAATCCTTGATTCTACCACGTTTCAACCTTGTCCATCGTTAAGGACAGGTAATGAGTCAACTGACGTATCGTTAAACGTATCAACCAACGTTAAGTACAAGCTATTTCAGGAGTGAAAATTATGTCTGAGAACAGAGCATGTAAGAGGTTTGATGCTATTGACCCTACATATGATAAAACAAACTGCGCTTCATGTACGTTCTGGGGCGGAGAGAAGTGTGGTGATGAAAAGGGTGCCATAGCGGTTGGATTGCTTGCGGATTTTGAATGGTGAGGTGATGACAAATGGCAGAGGTTAAAATTAAGAAGGTAAAGGCTGATGATGCTGTGTCTAAGCCTAAGATAAAGCAGAGTGATTTGCCGAGCTTGCAGGTAATACAGGCTGAACTCGCCAGAAGAGATTGCCAATACTTTATAGAGAAGTTCGTCAAGATAGAAGATAGAGACGCTGTTGAGTTAGCGGTTCCTTTTACTTTATGGGCAGGACAAATTGAGGCGTTGAATAGTTTTATTAAAAACAAGTTGAACATCGTATTGAAGGCCCGCCAGATGGGATTATCTTGGCTGGCCTTAGCTTATGCCGTTTGGGGCTTGGTACACCTATGTGGATATGCTGTAGTCGCTATGTCGAAGCGTGAAGAAGACGCTAAGGAATTAACAAGGCGTATCGGATTTATCTTAAAATACCTTCCGGACACAATGATCAGAGAAAAGAAAACAGCAGGTAAATGGAACGGTCCTACATGGGAAGCGACTACACTTCAAGTCATAATCAATCACCCCGGAAAAGAGCCGAGCGTGTTTAATTCATTAACTTCTGCACAAGATTCTGGACGGTCATTAACGGCGAGTTTGGTTATTCTTGATGAGTGGGCATTTCAACAATGGGCAGAAAGCATATGGGCTGCGGCATACCCAACTATCAATAGGCCAACAGGCGGTAAGGTAATAGGCATTTCCACGGCAAAACGAATGACATTGTTTGAGGAGATATGGAGAAAGGCGACTCAAGGTGTAAACACATTTGAGAGAGTTTTTCTTCCATGGAATACGGACCCACGAAGAACTCAAGAATGGTACGAGCAAACGAAGAAGGATTTAGGAGAACAGAAGACAAAGGAAGAATATCCGAATACCCCTGAAGAAGCGTTCTCTGCCGCCGAGGGTGTGGCGTTTCCCGAGTTTAGTTATGACTTGCATGTTGTAACACCTTTCAAAATTCCTGACCACTGGCGGCGTTGGCGTTCTGCTGATAATGGCTATACGGACCCGTTCGCTTGGTATTGGTTTGCTGTCGATGAGTTCGGAACGGTTTATGTTTATAGGGAATACACAAGGGAACCTAAAGACCCAAAGGTTAGCTACTCGGATCAAGCAAAACAAGTGACACTAAAGAGCGGGTCAGAGCGTATTGGCTTTACTGTAGTAGGTCACGACGCATGGGCCGTTCATCCTCTCACCAAAAGTACAAATACGCCACAGGGTAAATCCATTATCGACTTCTATATTGAAGGTGGGGTTAATGATTGCCTAAGAGCGGTAACTGACCGAATGTTTAGAAAGGCTACATTCCACGAGTATCTAAAACCATACTGGGATGAAAACGCCGAGGTAATGACTAGCAGGGTAAAGATATTTAGTACATGTGAGAAGATTATCGAGACTCTACCACAATTACTTATTGATGAGCGTGACCCTGAAAAATATATGGAGTGTACCTATGACCATTGGGCAGATTCCGTTGGATATGGATTAATTTCCCATCACAGTAATAAAACGGAATTAGAAGTGACGCGTAACTATAAGGATTTACCAGACGATATACTAGAAGACATTGAAAGGGCTGATCCTAAAATGAGGGAGTATATCCTTTCTAAGATTGGAAGGTAATTAAAATGTTAGTAATCGAATACCGACTAGACACTGGATCGCTAGTAATGGTCACAAAACCAACCAAACTAACAATCGATCCTAAAACGTGGGCAGATAAATTTAAGTTACCTGAGCAAATAGCTAAATAAAGGAGAAAACCAATGCAAGAGTTTCGATGCTCAAAATGCAATAAACTACTCGGCAAAGTAGATGGTAAGGCTGAGATTAAATGCCCAAGATGCGGTACAATAAACGAAAAATAGAACACCGAAGGAGTGTCGATGATGAACATAATGGGTAATGAAGTAACAAAAGATGATCTAGCTAATATGATTAAGGATCTGGACTATCAAATCGAAAAAGAAAAAGAAAAAGAAATACCGCCTGAACCGAAAGTAAGTAAAGGATTCACCGTAAAATGTAACGAGTGTGGTAATGAAGTAGTCCTGACTGAGAAAAACATGAGCGACTACTTTAAGGGGTTCGGATGGAATCGCTACGCTAAAGAATCTGATATTAAGGACAATATATTAATATCCTATACGGAGGATTGCGAAGCAGATACTATTCTCTGTTCTTGCGGAAGTATGATTTAACCTTAGAGGCCCTTGAGGTCCATCTCTCTTAACTGAGGGGTGGGCCTCTTTTTATTTTCCCCAAAAGGAAGTGATGCAATTGATTGATGCAATAAAGGACTTCGGTAAAAAGGTGGTGAAAAAGCTGAAAGATAAAAAACTTTCCATGAAAGAAGAATCAGAACAGCAAGCCAAGCTGAAAAAATTCCAGGACAAATTTAGTGAGGCGCGCGCCGGCATCGACGAGGCAATTAGAGATGAGCGAGAAGCCATATACCTTGGTACAAAGATCGTTGATGGTAATGTGAATGCCCGTACATCTAATGGCAAGCGCAAGCAAGCGAACAACGTAGTCAACCTAGTCCTAGAGTTCATAGAAACAGGGGTTGACTCCACAATCCCACAACCCTCAGTTCGAACAAAGCTCCCAGGATATGAAGCTCAAGCGATGATGATTGAGGATTCCTTGACCTCAGACATAACGGAACTTGGCATGACGGCCATCAACGATGTTAACGAGCGCATAACCC
>Ga0209728_1001362_pt1 | contig 15222 bp, 18 predicted proteins | sample RifGroD1_FD_183997 | JGI IMG/M metagenome (GOLD analysis project Ga0209728, IMG submission 183997) | Groundwater microbial communities from Rifle, Colorado, USA - Groundwater D1 (SPAdes) (version 2) | ecosystem: Environmental > Aquatic > Deep subsurface > Groundwater | place: Rifle, Colorado... | reverse complement strand
TGGAATATTTAGTTAAATCCTACAAAAAGTCGCAGCAAAGCTAGAGTATCCTTATAACTCTTTTTTGGAAATGTGATTAATTTAATTATCGTAGGCCGTAGAGATTAGATCAGAGGTAAAATCTCTCCAATCTCTTTCTTCTTTCTTCTTTAGTTTCATTTTTAGAAGATTGTCCTACATTTTTACCCTCTAATTTTTCTTTATATTGAGGATAAGTGTTTGTAGGATTAACGATTTTTTCTTGTGTACTTTTCCTTTTGAAACAATCAGCAAAACCAGAAAAAGTTACAATTTGTTTTGGCTTACTTATTATTCGCTTTGGTTTTGGCTTATTGTATTTGAAAAACTTGCTCATCTTATTCATCAATGCTTTGAAGTCTAGGCGATAATGTGAAACAGGATTACCATTAAGATCCTTCTTCACGCGATACTCAAGAACTCCCATATTATAAAAGTAAAATCTGGCCTTTTCTATAGCATACCTAGACAGATGAGCTACCTCTTTCCATTCCTTCATTTGAATTGGAGTCCATTCATTTTTGTCATCTACCCAAAAAAGTAATTGGCTTAGAAATCTTGCATTGTCAAAAGAGTTGTTAGTAAAAGGAGTCATATCTCCTGCTATAGCCAATAATGTGCTATGTCCCATTGTATCTTTAATAAAGTCAAAAACAGTTTGTTGTGCTTTCACTGATCATCAAACCTCTTTCTAGCATTTTTTGCGAAAAGCAAAGCTAAGAGGTAGACATGAAATTTTAAAAATGATATAATAAGTCATAAGTAAATTTCATCTAGTCTCTTTGGGCCTTCAATTGATGCTGTGTCGGCAAACTCGACATCAATTGAAGGTTTTTGCATTTGCTTATTAAATTAACAATTTAAGTTGATTTTCCAACCCAATAAAAAAGTTGATAGCACAATGTATTTTCTACACCACACTACCAACTTTGACAATACTTACTAAATTATTACTCAAATATAGACTTGATTTTTTTCTATACTTGATTATAATTAATCATATAAGAAGTCTAAGCAATGTTGTGATGAACATTTGCTGGATCAGAACCCATTAGTCTCTTGCAAAGGCTAGTGGGTTTGCTTATTGTATTGGGCTGTTGCTAAATAGATATATTCGACAGGTTGATACAAATCTCCTTCTAATTAAGTATCATATCACAAATGTTTATCCACAGGGAGTAGGTTTAGAAAATTTTGTACACATGTGGATAAGTATTGGGCCTGATAAATAAAGCGAAAAAATAAGCACTATCCAGTTAATTTTGGATAGTGCTTTTATAAATTCCATGAAATTCAATGAAATAATTACTCAGACATGAGATTATTCATAGTTTTAAGAAAAATACTATCTTTCTTTTTATCAGGGGATACAGGAATTGTCTCAACTTGTTCAGGTTCAGGTTCATTCACAACAATTTCATCTTTCTTTTTCGTTTTTCTTGGATTTACACTATTTACAGAAACCTTAATTTTGCCTGATACAATGTTATCTGTGATTTTTTCATTAAATTCATCCAATTTAAGTTTTTTTGGATAGTAATCCATGTAAAATTTTAAACAAGTTTTAACCAACTGTGAATTAGAAATTCCTTGCTCTTCAATTTGATTAACATAATCAATTAGAATTTTATCATTTTTTGAACTAAGATTTGTGCCAACATATTTTCTCAGACTTCCCATAATTACTCATCCATATTCCAATATTGTTTTCCACCATCAAGATATACTAAGGCATTAGTTAATTGAGGATGTTCACTAGCTAATTTTGCTGTATCATCAAGTTTCACATTAAGATAGGGCAATAATATTTCTGCAGCCCCACCCATTACACATGTTTCTAACGCTTGTTGTAAATCAAATGTTTGCTCTAATGAAGAAATAACATTATCAATATAGTCTATAAGAATTTCATCTTTTGTCTTTTGCAAGTCATAACTTTGTTTTCGCAATGTGATTTCTGATCGTTTAAGATATTGCAATAATTCATGAGGTTTAAATTTAGTTCCATTTTTAGAATTAAAGGTCGTTGTCATTTGTTCTAATATTTGATCAAACCCAAATTGTGTATAACTAACTTTAGAATCCAAAATCACTTCAGTGTTTTCAGGGTTAATATCGTCACCTTTACGCCACAATGAAGCATCTAAAGTTCCTCCACCAAAATCTAAAACTAATAGGGGATAGTCATATTTTCCTTTTTGAGAATCAGTTATCCCAGATTGAATGTAGCAAATAGAATCAGTTATTTCAATATTGATATTACCTCTGCTATCACCGATATTAATTGTTTGTGGCCCCATAGTTTTTAATTTTTCAAGATATGCCATTGCGTGTTGCTTATAATAGCCAGCAGGAGTACCAACAACTAGTTTTACTTTGATATCTTTACAGTTTGGAAAACTTAAAGCAATTGAAGTTAATGTACACAAATCAAAATGTACTGTAGTGTATTTATCTGGATTGATATAGGTTTTCCCTTCTGGGTCGCCTACAAGATGACTTAAACCGTCTTTTTTAACCAGATAAGTATTGCTTTTAAGTAAACCATCACCCTCAGTATTAAACTTAATTCTTGCTCTTAACACTATTCCTTTGCTAGTTTTGTAATATGAATTTCCTGCATCAAGACCTAAAATAGCCTCTTCATTCATTTTTCAATTCCTCCTAATAATATTTCAATATATTTTCTAGTATATCACTAATTATATACTTTTACAAGTTTGCAAGTGTAGACAGATATACAATTGTAGATAAATATATCTGTAGATAAACGTAGGTATACAAAAGTAGATATATTTACTAAGAAAAATTTATCTATAATGGTATGTCTACAGTCCTGAGAATTAAGGGGGGGTCTTTTCTGCTCGATAAATTAGATACATCACACTGAAAGTATACCATAGTATTCTGGTAAACAATAAGTATACCTGAAACCACTTCATTTGAGACCAAAGATTTGGGATAAATTAACTAACATAATGGACAATTATAGGTTGATATACATTGATATAGACTTTTAAAGAATGAGAAGAGGTGGTCTAGATTTGAACAGAATGTTAAGTAAATTGGAGGTGGATATTCTAATACATCTCTCAGAAAATGAACTATTAGATCCAATGAATTCTAGAACCATTAAGAATATTTCTAAAGCAGTTGATATTAATTATTTCAGAACTAGAACCAATGTAAATCATTTATTTAAGTTAGGGTATATTTCTATGGGATTTCGAGAAAGGGCATCGAATACCTATTATTTAAGTAAAAAAGGAGTTGAAATGATTAATGAGAAAACCTGAAATTGGATTAAAACTAAAATCAGAAATCATTAAACCATCTACTCTAAAACGATGCACTAAATGTAAATCTTTAAATGTAGTGGGTTATGGAACGATTATAGGTCATGGGTGGATTAATCTAGGGGATATGAGTGTAGAGGATACTTGTTGTGCTGATGAATTTGAAGTTTATGATGGTGAGAATCTTAGTTATGAATGTAGGGATTGTGATCATGAGTGGGAGTAAGGAGGAATTATTATGAATAAACTATACACAATTTTAAAACCAAACAACCCTCTGTACAATAAAACTCAAAAGCGTCTAAAAACCATAGTTTTCAATTGTGAAATTTGTGAAACCAAATGTGCAGCATTAAATGAAAGTTCAATTGTTACAAAAGATATTAGTACAGGATTTATTCATGTTTTGAATTATTGCCCTAAATGTTTACAGAGATTTCCTATTCAATTTAATTGAATTGATAATAGTATTTCTGTAGCATGGCCTAGTTGGGATGGTAAGGATGAGGATGGGATTTATCCTAGGAGGATGGGTTAGGGATGAGAGGAGGTAAGGAGTAGGAATGATTATGTATCAAGCAATTTTAGAGGTTTGTGCAATGTCTTCTATGGTTTGTTTAGGATTTTACCCTATTTTATTTAAAAAAGATAAATCATGGAAATGGTATGCCAAGGGTGGATTTGTAGTTTCATGTATTTATGTTATTAGCGTTGTTACTACTCAGATTTTGCATTTAAATTAAAAATGAGCAAAAAATAATCCCCAATAAGGGGATTTGGTGAGGCAATATAATCCTAATTCAATAAACTTGCTAATGTTAAAAGTCCTGAGTAAACCATTCCACTTCCTAACAAAACGTAAGGTATTGTAATTAATGGCATAATCTCATCTCCTTAAAATTAATTATGACTGTATTGTTACCAACAATCATAAGAAATATACAAAGGAGATGAGATTGTAAAATTAGGTATACTTATGCTAAATTTGTTCGGCATAACGAGTTATACCTAACAATATGCTACAGACCATTCAATTTAGAACTCTTTTATTCTATTTCTTTAAAGTAAGGGGTGGTAATTTATGTTAAAGAAAAATACTGTCAAAATTCACTTTAAAAAGCATGGAATTAAATATTTGCAAGGAGGATTAATAGTTGGCTATATTATCCTAATTGATCCTTCGGTTGCTTTAGGAGTAGCAACAATCGAGCAAACATCAGATCAATTTTACAGAAAAGTATTAGGTTTTGGCAGAGCAGTAATTTTAATTAAAGGAGGATTGGAAATAGTTCAACATGCCCTTGCTGGAGACTTTCAGGCCACCAAGAAGACCATTCTAAGTTACTTAGGTATGTATGCTCTTTTACTATTACTTCCTTACGGCCTAGATCAAATTGATGCCATGATAGGAGGTTTGAAGTAAATGGTAAATTATGCAGATTGGTTTACTACTGCTATAAAAACTGCATTAAAAGAAAGTGTTACTGATAGCTTAAATTGGGTTATGACAGGAATTATTTCAAACATCATATATGTATCTCATGCTGTTGCATTAGTTGGTGGTGGAATTCTAATTATTCTTTATGTTGCAGGTTATAAGTCAGGACTTCAAAAATTAGGCATTACTACTGTTGGTTATGCCATGATTAAATATTTACTAGGATGAGGAGGTTATCAAATGAAGGGAATTAAACTAAGTAATTATTTTGAAATTATTCACCCGGAATATGTTTATCTAAAATTAACTCCAAATAATTCCATTGAAAATAAAAGCACAGACCGAATTGCTAAATCAATTTCTACAATCTTTCAAGGTGTATCTCGCCATATCAAAGTAGAGGAAGGAAAATTAATTAAACTATATCCATTTAAAAGACAATTCATGGTTGGAACTAAGTACAGTTATCAATTACCAGAAAAGGTATCATATTTTATTTTTATTGAAAAGAAAAACGTAGAATTCTATTTCATAATTCCAAAAAATTATTTGTCTTTGTTAAGAGAAAAGATTAAAGATTCATGGGCAAATGTTACTATTAAAGAAGTTGATTCAATTCCTATATTTAGTGAAAAATCAACTAAGTATCAATTAGTTTATTCCAAAGAAAATGCACTTAGTTTATCTATTGATAAGCGTAGTAGTGAACTTCTTAATTCAAATCTCAACGTCATAGATGTATTAGAGGATGGTGATAAAGTAGGGATATTCTATAATTTTATCCCTACCAATCAATTTCCGTGGAAATCTGAGTATAAAAACACGATTCAAAAAGTAAGAGATGGTTTACCAACTGACAGAGAAAAAGTTAGTGTAAATTTTGTATTTAAATTTCTTATTACTATTGTTGTTGAAATAAGTGATTTACTAGGAGAAATCACTTCCGGTAAAACATCTAAAAAGAAAGGATTGTCAACAGATAGTTTAGTGCAAATGGAAAGAGTTATTGAAAGGATGAATAAATCAGTAGTCAGTAAATCAACTTATTCTAAAGCAACTGATGTTATATTGAACACTCAAATTATTATATTGTCAGAAAGCATAGATAAATTAAGAGAAATCAATCATGCTAAAAGTTTATCTCAAAGTTTTGAAGTAATAAATGAAGAGGATGGTGGCAATTCTCTAAAAGCAAAGTATTATAGTCAAAAATTTAATCCTAATGATTATTCCATTAAAGGAGCAGAAATTAATAAGATTTCATCTGGAGAATGTCAAAATTTCATTGCTTTAGCAGGTAGAAAAATACTTGACAGATTTAATTTTATTGATAAAGTCAATACTCAAGAAACTCAAGTTCCAGAAGATTTAAGAACTGGTGTAATGTCTGTAGGAATAAACACATATAGAGGAGTTCATCAGGGAGCATACCTTAGTACAGATAAGGAATATTCTCAGTTGACATTGGTTCTGGTTGGCCCTACTAGAGCAGGAAAATCCGTCCTAATTTCCAACCTCGCACGTAATGCCATGCAACATAATGAATGCTGTTTGATTTTCGATTTTATTGAAAATTGTGAACTATCAATGGAAATTGCAAGTGTATTTCCTGAAGATAGAGTTAAAATTATTGAATGCGGTGATATAAGCAAACTTCAAGGTCTTGGATATAATGAAGTAGGAATAGATTCTGACACATTTATTCAATATGACAATGCTAAGAAACAAACTACTCAATTGTTAACCCTTATTAATTCTGTTAATTCTGATGAAAAAACTCTTGCTCCAAGAATGGAGAGGTATCTTACGGCATCTTCATTAATCACATTTATTCAAGGTGGAAATATCAAAGATGTTTTCGATGTTTTAGTAGATCATTCAGTAAGAAGTAATTTTATTCACAATGCTCCTTCTAATCAGAAAGAAAATTTATCAGAATACATTTCTGCACTTGAAGAATTAGACGAAGTAAACAAAGAAGGATATGTGACTGGTACTAAACATTCCTATATTACAGGGATTTTAGATCGTTTGCAAAAACTTAAATCAAATACGTATATGGAATTAATGTTAAAAAAGGGAACTGAAGACAATATTAATTTAATTGATGAACTTCAAAAACCACAATTAATTTGTCTTAGGATGCCAGAATCAATGTTTTCAACTGATGAAGAAAGAGATGTATATTGCACTTATTGGATGACTAAATTGTGGTTATCATTGCAATTAAGAGCAGATAAATTTAGAGATAAAGGAGATAGAATTAAAGTAAATCTATTTATCGATGAATTATATCAAGTAAATAATACAGAGTTATTTTTAACAGATAAATTAAGTAGATTAGCTAAATTTAGATTAAAACCTATTATATCTTGTCATTATCTAAATCAGATAAAAGGAATTAGAGATGAATTAAGAAGTGCAAATGCAAGTTATATGCTTTTATCTGGTTGCGATAAGCAAAATTACAATGAATTAAAGGATGAACTTCAACCTTATGAGATGGAAGATTTATTAAAGTTGCCCAGATATCACAGTTTAAATTTAATTAAATGCAAAGAAGGATATGCAAAGTTTATTACTAAATTACCTGCTCCTATAAAGGGAGTGTGATTTATGGAATTATTATGAATACATTGAAGAACAATAAATTTTTTATTGTTGTGATGATTTTATTGATCTATATATGTAGTAGAAAACATTTATATAATGATTCAAATGATACTTGGATTATGCCTGTAGATGGAGTAATTACTCAAGAGTTTAAAGGCGAAAAACATCATGGAATTGATATAGGTTGTGGGACAACTTCTATTTATGCTTCTAATGATGGAGTAGTTTCATTCTCTGGATGGAAAGGAGTGTATGGAAATTGTATTATGATATCACACGATGGTAATATAGAAACATTATATGGTCATAATAGTGAAAATTTAGTTAAAGTTGGAGATAAAGTTAAACAAGGAGATGTTATTGCTATAGCTGGAAATACAGGAAGGAGTTTTGGAATCCACTGTCACTGGGAATTAAGAAAAGGAGGTATTTGTTATAACCCATTGGATTTTGTAAATAAAAATGCAGATATTAGTAAGAGCGATAAGAGAAATAATGTGCCAGATTTTGATGCTAATAAATATTTACCACAAAATATTGACGAGTTTAAAGATGAGTAATTGGACATGCTCATCTTTTTTTAATAAAATTTATGAAAACTGTGCTAAAATATTTGCAAAATCATAAATTATCTATATAATATGTGGAAAGGGTTGATTTGAGATGATTTTTAAATTTGATAGAGTTGGAAATATGGAAAATATAGATGTGGAAGGAGATATACAGGATATAGCAAGGAAAGGTAAGGATAAGGATAGGTTTAATCAAATGGATATGAATGTGGTTAATCAGGTAAAGGAAGAGGTTTTAAACGGAATGACAGAAACACAAAGTCAAGTGGCTGCAGGATTTGAAAGTTTGGATGAAATTGTTGGGGATGAGGATATGGTTCAACAACATGAAACAGAATTAATTAAAGAAATGGATACAGAAGTAGATGATGAAAAATTAAAGCAACAAATGAGGGAATTAAATATGAGGAATATGCCTAGTTTAAGTAATTTGACTAGGATGAAAGATGAAGGGGAAAGGAATGAAAGTGGTGGAGAAAGGGTAGGAAGTGATAAAGAGCATATTCCGAAAGATGAACTTAATGAAGAAGATAGTGAGAAACAAAGAAAGAAAGATGAATTGGCTAAAAAAAGAGAAGCAAATAAATTGAAGAAGCAGATGAAGGAAAGATTGGAAAAATTGAATAGTGCTGAAGATAAATCTTTTGAGTTTGATAATGTATTAGTTACTATGCGTGATGGTGTGCCGAAAAAATTTCATTTATCATTGTCAGTGACGCAATTGGCTGAATTATACTTGTCAGGACGAATTTTCTATAAAAGTTCTGAGCAAAGAGGTGAAAAACACACAAAATCTAAAGGTGATGTCCCTCTAATTAATGTAAAGCATACAAAGGATATATTAAACGCTCTATTATCTTCTTCATCTGTAAATGGAGGATGTATATATCTAAATTATTCAAAAGAAAATGAAGATGAATTATTTTTTGACTCTCAGAATAATACTTTATCAGGAAATTCGCCTCTTTCTGTGATCGACGGAGCCCATAGATTGGAATCAATGGTGCTTTGGTATCGGGCATTCTCCAAATTAAAAGATATTTCTACAATGAAAAATCCAAATGATTTTTATTTTCCGGTAACAATTGAGATGCTCAGTAATATGGATGCAAAAAATGTTTTTGTTGAGTTGAATAGTTTTAGTCTTCCGATCAGCAAGACACGCATAGCTTTTCACGATGTGTACAATTTAAGTAACGTGATTGCGCAGAAGGTAATGAATGAATCCTCTCTTCGTAGCAAAATAGAGGTAATTTCTAATTCACTTCGTAAATCCAGTTCTAATGTAATGACGTTTAGTAGTTTATCAAAAGGATGTTCTTTATTTTCTCCAGACACTAAAAATCAAGCAAATGAAATTGGTTCTTATCTCTGTGACTTCTGGGATGCAATCATAGAACTTTTCCCAAAAATATATGGTAATGTTACTCCTGAAGTAAAACAAATAGAGAAGATGAATACGTATATTGGTGAAGTAATGTTTATCCACGCACTGTTCGGTCTTGCGGTAGAATTACAGTTTGTTCCTGATTGGAAAGATAAACTCAAAAAACTAACTGAACCAAGTAATTTTTTAAGTAGGAATAATGATTTGTGGATAAGAAACATTACTCGTAATGAAGGGAAATTAATCAATACAAGCAAAACTCAAGATTTCGTGAAGGATCAGTTATTGACGAAGGTTATGGGTTGATTTTAAGAATCGTAAAAAATAAGGCAATCACAAATTAAATGTGATTGCCTTATAATATTATTTTTTAGAATATAAATACATACATTTATGGGATTATTAAAATCCCATTTATTAGACTAAACTACATTTAATCTAATTGGATGTAAATGTACACCCTCTATTCCGTCTATAAATATATTCGGAAATACTTTTCTAATTATTTGATATGCTCCATTTAAATCAGCATTAATCAATTCTCCATCATTGGATTCAAATAATCCTCTTTTTATTCTCCTAGACTTATCATAATTTGCTTTGATAGGTAATTCTCCATCAAGAAAACTTGTTCCACTAGTATAACTTTCCTCAGTACAAATAACTTTAATACCCTTATTCTCTGCTTTATATTTTAGTTTTTCAATAAACATCGCATGAGGTATTTGTATAAAATTTTGATTAACTTTTTTACTCATTTTGCTTCTTTGTTTCCAATTATCATTTTTACCTATGATAATTGTATCAATCTTATAAAATATACACCAATCAATAATTTTTCTGCTTGCATTATGTAAAAAATAATCAATTTTATTGTTTCGTTTATCTGTCAATCTCTGAAGGCGATTACTCCAATCTTGATTATACCTTACTTTCACATCTGACTGAAGTTCTGCTTTCTTTTTATTGTAATACTGATTTATAGACTTAACATCTCTGCCGTTAATAATAATTGGTTGAACGCCAATATTATTTGATATAGTTGCAAAGTTATCAATTCCAATATCAATACCTACAATATTTTTAGACTCAATAGTAACTTCTGGCACATCAATTTGATAAACTATTTCCATAATATAATGACTTGTTTTAGGCACAAATCTAATCTGCATTAACTTACCTTGAACCCTAGTAGGTATTTTAAATTTCCTAAATGGTTTCCATGAAAACTTAACCAATGCATTCTCAATTTTGAATTGTATATTAGATAATATTACAATATTCCTTCCATCTTTCTTTTTATATTTTGGTATTCTCGGTCTACCTAGATATTTATTAGGATATTTTGTCCAGTCTTTAATAGCAACAAAAAATGATTTCCAATTCTTATCTAACTTTTCTAAAACCTGCTGAGATGCCTGTGATCCTAAATCTTTAAACGGTTCGTGAGTTTTTAACTCCTTTTTCATATCATAATAATTGATATAATTGTGATTAATAATAAACTCTTGACGGATAATATAATTTGCATAATTGTATAAGTTTTTTGATTTAAAGCATAATTCATCAACTATTTTAAACATGGAATGTGTCTTTTTAATTTGATGTTGTTCAACTCTATTGACTAACACTTGCTCACCTCCTTAAATTGATATTAATACTCCTAACCACCAATCAAAAGCAGTTAGGAGTATCTTATTTACTTAATATTTATCTCGTCAACTTACAAACCCTTACTATAAACCAGTTCATTAACCTTTAAATCTGTATACTCTACAAGATAATCATATAATCCCATTCCAAAACCACGAATATCAATATATATTTCATATCCTTTAATAGTTACATCATGAATCATCTTGGCGTAATCTTTCATACTCTTTGGGTTTTTATATAATTTAGAGTCCAAAGTAATTATTTTATTTTCAATATATATTAATATTTTGATTGCTTCATCACCCTCTGTACGAACACAATCAATATACATTGGTTTTAAAACTATTGCTTTTGGAAATAATCTCATATCTCTATGTAATCTTTGTATCATGTCTAATAATGTTCTTCTAGTCATTGTGGTATGACTTCCCATTTCAATCTGATCATATTCATCTTGTAGTTTTAATAGTGTTATCACTTCAAATTCCATATGACTAGGAATCTCATACTTTTCTTTCCATTCTGTTAATTTCTTTTGCACTCTCTCAATTCTCTCACTAAATTCACTCATTGTTAAATCCTTCTTTCTTATAATTTAATTATTTATTGTGTATCAGAATTAGATTCATCATCAGACATTGCATATAAATGCTCTAATACATTACTATCAATATTATCCGATGCTTCTGCTACATTCCAAACCTTATGATTCCTAATCTGATTCTCATGATTTTGTTCCCATACAGAAACTTGCTTAGTCAAAGGTTTAGTTGGCCTGCCTGACTCTTCTGAAGTCTCATACTCAGAATACATCAATCTCCAATCATATTTATTAATCAAATCCAATGTTTCTTTAAGTGATTTAATGGTTGATATGTATAAATTCATTTCACCTTGATTATTATACAATACCAATCTTCCACTTAGTTTCTTAGCCTCTTTTTTCAAATAACCTACAATTTCTTGATAAACATTTGTTTCTTCTAACTCTGGTTCATTTTCAAATTGACTGTCTTTCCATCTTAATTTTGAGAACTGAGGCAAAGTTATGTTTTTCAAATATAGACCACAATTATTCTCAGAGATATCCCACATTTTCTTAATAAATGGAATATTATATTTTTCTAAACATTCTAAATAATTATCTTTAAATTCATCATTAAAGCAACCCTTACAAACCTCCATTCTTTCTTGTCCTTCGATTCTGGACAAGTAATATTGATTTTTACCATGTTCAATTTCACAATTTGTACAGATTACTTTGGCAACTTCAACTTTATTAATTCTTGGCATAATTCATCTCTCCTTTACAATGTAGGTCATTACCCTTATTTATAGTTATCTATTTGATTGTTCTATTTTCCAAAACCTAAATATCTAAGTAAATCCACAACTCATGAATTTATTCACTATGTATCACCTCCTTTCAATTTTGTTTATATAAGCACTCTATATAAAAGTGTAGATACCATTATATTAATTAATTTATGTATTTTAATTAAACTGTAATTAGTGATTGATAAACACCTCTATAATTAATTACATGATTAATAGTTTCTCTTGAAACACAATATTCCTTAGCTAATTCGCTTTGAGTAAATTTGCCATTGGAATATCTATCTCTTATTATTACTACTTGATCTTTATTTATCTTCCTATTTCCTGCACTTATTTTTGCTTTTAATTCTTCGGATATTAGTTTTCCTTTATTAGCTAAACTTATTTTAATTCTAGTTTCTTCAGAAGGGTGTTTACCAAACATAGGATGCTTTTCCCCTTTATTTGCATCACTCATTTTTATTCTTGTATTCTCAGATATTATTTTACCTTTTTGAGCCTTACTCATTTTTAATTTTGATTCTTCGGAATGTTTTTTCCCAATATTTATTTCTCTGAGTTTTTGCTTAGTTTCGTCTGAACAACGTTTGCCATAATTATAATTTTTACTACCCCTATGAGATTCGCTCATCTTTTTTCTAGTTTCATAAGAAAAAATCTTCTTCTTACCTGCTTCGCTTAATTTTCTTCTTGTTTGCTCTGAAATATTCCTCTTTTTAACACTCATTTTTGCTTTTGTCTCTGCTGAAGCCTTTTTACCATAATTAAAATGATTTATTCCATTTCCTCTTTTATTGGCAATACTTAGTTTTAGTTTATGTTCTTCAGAAAAGTGTTTCCCAATATTACTAAAAAAATTTATTCCACCATGACTAATATTGTAATAATTATTATTTTCTACCGCACAATAATCTTTAATAAATTTTATTTCTAGATCGTCTAATTCATTTTTACTATATGTAATTGCTGTAATTTTCTTTGAGAAATTATTTTTTCCATATTTCTTAATAGAATATTTAAGAAGAATTCCACTACCCAAGTATCTTTCCCAACCCTTATTAAACATTCTCTGCCCAATATATTTCTTCCCATTAACTAGATTAGTAGTTATATAAACAAATCCATAAGCACTCTTATCTAAACCATTCTCAATTATATATTCAACACTAAACTCTTTTTCTTCCAACTCTAAATCTCTCCTCGTCAGGAGGGATAGCTATCCATATTTACTTGCAAGTTCTCCAAATTATTCATTTATTAGTTTTATAATACGCCTTGTGCATTTTGTAATTAACTATATGTAAAGTTATTAAAATGGAATATCTCTCATACTTTCACGCATTTTTGTAACATCTAATCCATATTCTTTTGCAAATAATTCAAGTTCAATAATTATAGGATGAGATATATCTTTAGGAATTTTAGCACTTATACTGGTAATTCCATTTTCAACTTTCAATATAGTTACATCTCCTACGCAACACATTGAAATTGCTCTACGATTATCTTTACTTGAAAGAAAATAAGGCAAAAGTGGCTTTTTAGTTACTAATTTTAACATAAATTTTCTTATTTCAGGTATTTGATGGATTTCTCTACTATCATCATCATATCCACTAAAGCAAATAATTAATTTTTCATTACATTCTGCAAAACCAAGAGTATTTTCTAAATGATTCATAATATCTAATATATTAGATATATTACATTTCTTTAATTCTTTAGTCCCTACCTGATGAATAGTAATACCATTATAATTACGATCTAAAATAGTATAACTTTCTTTTGTCCCTAAAACGTCATTTACAATTGAATGTATCAAAATTTACAACTCCTTTTAATATGTATAATTATTTTTTTATTAGTGCTTTCATAAAATACTCTAAGCCACTTAATAATTCACCTCGCTCTCTACTATTCCATCATACCATCTACAACAAATGTTTGTCAAGGAAAATTTTATTTTTGCATTTATCAATAAAACAAAGAGAAAGATAAAGGGAATTTTACTATTCCCTTTATTCATGCCATTAGTTATTAATATAGTTCATGCCATCCTGAGATAACTCTAAAGCCTCTAGTTCTTGCTCGGATAATAAGTGTCCTACCTTTTCTTTAATATCTACCATACATTTTTTAATTTCTTTATTATCTAATTGAACCTTAGTATCTAATATCTCATTCTCAATACATATTCTTACATTTTCTTTGCTAACAAATTCAGATGGATTCCTTTTATAATGTACAACTACATCTTTAATAGCGTCTTCCATTGGTGTGAATCCACCATATATCTTTCCACTAACTGAATTTGTATTAATAATCTCTTCAACCACAGCAAACATAGTGAATTTTACCATTTTCTTTGCCATATGGTGCAACACTCCTTTTTGTTTCTATTATCACCTCACTTCATAATAATTATACATCGCAAGGTTATAAATGTAAAGCAATATTTTATTTATTAGTTTATAATTTATAAAAACATCTCAAAGATATTTTCTTTATTCCTATTGTACATATCTTCTTCTATTTCTCTCAACACTTCATCGGGTATTTGAGCACGATTCAACTCAATACATTCTAATTTTGCTTAATATTCCTCATCAGTTAATTTATTATTGTCACATTCGTCTACATTAAACCAATCTTCAAATATATCAGGCTCATTGCTTACAGTTACATTCGCAGTATCTTCAACAATTGCTTTCCTCTTATTATTCTGTAACCCTCTACCCTTAATCTCTGCTGATGTACGATTATCAATGATATCAAACACATCTGTCTTTTTCTTAACAACATAATCTACAAACTTTTGATGCTCATTCTCTTTATAATTAATCATTACCCATTTATAATCTTCGTATTTGATGCCATCTGCTAAATTTTCTCCATCCATCAAAC
>Ga0209728_1001358_pt1 | contig 15232 bp, 16 predicted proteins | sample RifGroD1_FD_183997 | JGI IMG/M metagenome (GOLD analysis project Ga0209728, IMG submission 183997) | Groundwater microbial communities from Rifle, Colorado, USA - Groundwater D1 (SPAdes) (version 2) | ecosystem: Environmental > Aquatic > Deep subsurface > Groundwater | place: Rifle, Colorado... | reverse complement strand
CTTACGATCCCGACACCCCGACCAACAAAAAATGGCTCAAAACTCAATCCTCAAAACTTTTGATTTTTTCCTAACCTCCTGTATCTGGTCCTGTCATTTTTTGATTAATTTTTCTCTCAACTTTATATCAAATTTATTTGCTCCCTCTTCAAATCTTCTGTTTATCAAATTTGTCCTCCTTCTCATATTTTCCAATACCATTGCTAATTGCATCGCCAACAATATTTTTGCCATATTAGGAGAAATTTTTTCTCTTTTACTCATAATTTTTTAAATTTCTAACTCAATTCCTATAGGACAGTGATCCGACCCCAACACTTCCGTCATTATAAAAGCATTTTTTACCTTATCCTTTATCGCTTCATCCACAAAAAAATAATCAATCCTCCATCCCACATTTCTATTCCGTGCCCCCGACCTTGCCGACCACCAGGAATACTCCACCTTATCGCCGTTTATCATCCGATATGTGTCCACCCATCCATTATTTACCAAATTATCAATCCACTCCCTTTCTTCCGGTAAAAATCCCGATATGCTTTCATTATCATCAGGGCGTGCCAGATCAATCTCATCATGGGCCGTATTTACATCCCCGCAAAAAATTACTTTCTCCCCATTACTCCTCAAATTATTTATATATTTCAAAAAAAACTCATAAAATTTCATTTTAAAAAGCAGTCTGCCCTTATCTTTTTTACCATTGGGAAAATAGACATTTAAATGTGTAAATTCATCAAATTTTGTGATCAAAATCCTCCCCTCGCGGTCTACATAAGTATCTTCCTCCTCAATGCCATTGATAATTATTCTCGGTTCAATTTTTGTGTAAGTTGCTACTCCCGAATACCCGGCTTTTTCCGCCGAATTAAAATAAGAATAATACTCCGTCGGTACATCAAATGTGTTTGGTACCTGCTCCGCTTTTGCCTTCGTTTCCTGAAAACAGTAAATCTCTGCCTTATCACTTTTCATAAATTCCCACAAACCCTTTTTTATAGTTGCCCGAATTCCATTCACGTTCCAAGAAATTATTTTAATTCGTTTGCTCATGTTCTTATTATATCCATTTTTTGCTATAATCCCCCTACATCAACCAGCGGGGGCCAGACGGTTAGGCAATGGTCTGTAAAACCATCATAAGCAGGTTCAACTCCTGCCCGCTGGACACTTAGACACCGTTTTAAATGGTCGCCGAACCCTTGAGGAACTTAAATAAATTGACCTTTCTTCTCTCCTTACCAATCTTAAAATAGGCGATATACGACAAAAATGCCCCCTGGTTTCGGATTTTCAGTACTGACAAAGCGATATCGCCAATCTCCGCCGTAGATAGCTCTCTCTTTTTCATCAAAGTAATTTTTTCCTCGACTTTTTCCATAATTTCTTCCGCCTCCACCCCGGCATCTCCCCGGTCCATCTTTTTCCCTCCTACAATTGCATGATAAATCCCCGAGTATAATTTTGCCCTGGAAAACCGTACTCTTTTCCCTGATTTTTTTATAACTGTAATATGGTTTAAATTAATTTTCTCATTTGTTGTAAATAAAAACCCACATTTTAGGCATTTTCTCCGTCTCCATATTTGGGTATTTTTTCTTGTCGGTCTGGAATTTGTTACAAAAAGTTGTTCACTATTACAATTTGGACAAATCATATCTATATATATACATAAAAAAATTAAAAATGCCAAATGTCAAATCAGTTTATTAGACTAATTAAGTCGAAAATCATACCCAGACACTGCCATATCAATCCACAGTAGGGGATTCTACTATTAATCAATTAATCATTAAAAAAAATGCCATCAAAAAATGAAATCAAAATCCGCGAGCTACTTTCTCAATTACCCCAATTCAGTATTGACGACCCAAAAGATATTAAACAAATTGTTGATCTTATTAATCGGAAAAATGATTTTATCAACAATTCCGACGCTTCTTGGTTAACGGTAGGTCACTGTGGTTTTATCAAATGCTTCTCCCCATCCTTGGATTATCCCTGCATTCCTCATCCCTATTATCTATACCCGCCCTTTGTTCTTTCTTGGTCCACCCCTCTTAACAAAATATCAAATCATCTTTATTTCCCCACACCAATTCTAAAATGTTCCGAACAACAAGGTGAAAAAGATAGTGTCCTCACTTTTATGAAAGACAGTCTAATCTATGCAATTGTGAATTACTTTCAGATTAAAACCCCACATATTCTGCTCGACTGATTTATCTTTCTATTACCTCCCTGCTAGTGTTACAATCCAATCTATGTCCTCGACCTCCAAAATCAGTGTTTTCCAAAAATTCACCCAAATCAATCACCGTACCGTCCATTTCCTTGAAGCCGGCGACCCTTCCCTTCCCAAGCTTCTCCTTCTCCACACCTGGCCTTCAACCTCTCAAATTTATTATCCTTCCATTAAAATTTTAGCTACCAAGTTTCATGTTTTTGCCCCTGATCTTCCGGGATTTGGTCTCTCCGATGAACCGGATAGTCTTTATTCCTATGACACTTTTACTGTCTTTATCCGTAATTTCATGGATCATCAAAAAATAACCAAAACGAATTTATTGGGAGTTTCTCTTGGTGCTGCCCTCGCCCTCAAATTTGCTCATCAATATCCCCAACGTATCGGAAAACTCATTCTCAACAGTCCCCCCGTTGATCTTTATTCCAAACACCGCCTCATTTTTAAATTACTAATCAAATTCGTTTCCAGATATCCGCTTTTTACCGATAAAATCATTAATTCTTTCAAAAAAGGCCGTATTTTAAATATTATCTACACTCTCCGTTCTCAAAAAGATTCAGTCTCTCCTCTTGCATATCAACAATTTTTGGAAAGCACTTCCCACACCAACAATCGGGCCATTATCGAAACCATGAAAGAAATTCTCACCAGAAATCTAAACCAATACCTAACCGATTTTCCCAATCTACCCACCCTTCTTCTAGTCGGTCAAAATGAATATCTTGAACTTCAAAAAGATATGGACTATCTCGCCAAGACCCTTCCTCAAGCCGAATATCAACGAATTGCCGGTGGCGACCATCACATGCTTTTACACAAATACTATCCATTTGCCCGCACTGTAATCAACTTTTTGGAAACTGCCCCAAAATCTACTAAAATACAGTAGATGCACTTAAAAAAGATACTCTTACAAAATTTTCGTTCCTACGATCAAAAACTTTTAGAATTCAGTTCCAAATCTAATTTGATTATTGGTCCCAACGGCTCCGGTAAATCCAATATTCTCGAATCTATCTACCTTTTATCAACAGGAAAAAGTTTCCGTTCATCTTCTATTTCTCAAATGATCGCCTGGAATCAAAATCTTTCTTCCGTCAGAGGTAAAGTCATCAAAAAAAAACAGGAATCCGAAGTCGAAGTTCAACTCATAAAAAATCAGGAATCTCCCATAAATTCTGTCAAAAGACGTTTTTTAATCGACAAAGTTCCCAAACCTCGAAAAATTTTTTTGACTTGTCTCAACACCGTAGTTTTTAATCCTGAAGATATTCGTCTGGTCAACGGCTCTCCCACTCGTCGTCGTGATTTTCTGGACAATATTTTTACTCAAATCGATTGGAAATATAATTCTTCACTATCCCAATATCACAAAGCTCTCAAACATCGAAACGAACTTCTCGATCTTATCCGTACCAATCGTGCTTCCGCCAATGAATTATTTTATTGGGATCAATCTCTTGTCAAAAATGCCGCTATTCTCTACGACCTCAGACTTTCTTTTTTCAATTCGGCCAATTCCTTTTTTTTACAAAACAACTACCCCGAAGTTAAGGAGCTTTCTCTCAAATATCAACCCTCCATTCTTACCCTTGAAAAATTAAACCAAAATTTGAATTTCGATATTCAACGCGGTCACACTCAATTTGGTCCCCATCGCGATGATTTTATTTTTGAATTTTCTCTCTTTTCAAATCAGGACAAAAACTTGGCGTTTTGGGGTAGCCGCGGTCAACAACGTTTAGCTGTTTTAGCCATCAAACTCGCCGAAATTCATTTTTTACTCGAATTTTCCGGTTCCCGCCCTGTCCTGCTTCTCGATGATATTTTTTCCGAACTCGACTCCGATCATCAAAAACTGGTCACCGACATTTGCCGTAATTACCAAACTATCATCACTTCCTCCGATCCCCAGACCCGCGACATTATCCCCGAATCCAATTTGATTAAATTAGAATAAATATTTTTCTCATCCTCGACTTTAGTCTCAAAATTTGCTACAATACATTTACAAAATTAATCAAATTTTGGTCTGTTTTTTCATATTACCCTGGCTTTATTTGCCTAGTGCAAATTTTAGACTTGTGTAATATAATAACTCCACATCCCGGTGTCCACCGGGAAATGTACTTTAAAATTTCACCAGTGCGTTTAGAGCCAATTGTTAGTACCAGAAGGTAAAAACTTTCCAAAATCTCTTTGGAATTTTAATAAACTTTTTTCTCCCGATTTATCGGGAGGTTAGTACTAAGAGTTTGATCGTGGCTCAGGGTGAACGCTGGCGATGTGCCTAAGACATGCAAGTCGAACGAGATTTGTGTGTAGCACGAGACGTTTCAATCCATTTCTCCATCAATTATTTTTCCTTAAGTATTTTTATTTTGAATCTGAAAATTGTAATTTGTTTGGATTTTTGTAATTTGGTCTTTGGAATTTCTCGTGCTATACACGAGTTTAGTGGCAAACGGGTGAGTATAAGATACGAACGTACTCCAAAGCGGAGCATAGTCCACCGAAAGGTGGGGTAATTCTCCATAGTCCCTCCGGGGTAAAGATGCAAATCACTTTGGAAGCGGCGTATCTACTACCAGCTAGTTGGTGAGGTAATGGCTCACCAAGGCTATGACGGTTAACGGCTCTTAGCGGAGAGTCCGTCACAATGGGACTGAGACACGGCCCATACACCTACGGGTGGCAGCAGTTAGGAATTTTGCGCAATGGACGAAAGTCTGACGCAGCGACATCGCGTGAAGGATGAAGGCCCTCGGGTTGTAAACTTCTTTTATTTTTCCATGAAGGAAATTTGAATAAGGAACTACTAACTACGTGCCAGCAGTCGCGGTAATACGTAGGTTCCAAGCGTTACCCGGTTTTACTGGGCGTAAAGAGTCTGTAGGTGGTTTTCTAAGTCTTGTTTCAAAGACTCCGGCTCAACCGGAGAAAGGGGCAGGATACTGGAAGACTAGAGTTGTATCGGAGTGACTGGAATTTGTAGTGTAGGGGTAAAATCCGTGGATACTACAAAGAACACCAAGAGCGAAGGCGGGTCACTAGATACCAACTGACACTCAGAGACGAAAGCTAGGGTAGCAAATCAGATTAGAGACCTGAGTAGTCCTAGCCGTAAACGTTGCCTGTTAGTTCTGTGGATTTATCTGCGGGATGTAAGCTAACGCGTTAAACAGGCCGCCTGGGGAGTATAGCCGCAAGGCCGAAACTCAAACGAATTGGCGGGGAGGCGCACAACCAGTGGAGCATGTGGTTCAATTCGATACGAAGCGATGAACCTTACCTGGGTTTGAAATGTACCTGCACGGCTCAGAGATGAGTCAGCCTTCGAGGGTGGTACACAGCTGTTGCATGGCTGTCGTCAGCTCGTGACGTGAGTTGTTCTCTTAAGTGAGGTAACGAGCGCAACCCCCATCGTATGTTATCGTGTCATACGAGACTGCCCAGCATTATTTTGTTGGGAGGAAGGAGGGGACGACGTCAAGTCAGCATGATGCTTATATCCAGGGCTACACACATCCTACAATGGGTGGTACAGAGGGTCGCAATACCGCGAGGTGGAGCCAATCCTTAAAACCTCTCTCAGTTGGGATTGCAGGCTGAAACTCGCCTGCATGAACTTGGAATTGGTAGTAATCGCAAATCAGCAGATTGCGGTGAATACGTTCTCGCCTCTTGCACACACTGCCCGTCAAATCAGCAAAGTTGAGGGCACCTGAAGCTTTACAGAGTTTTGTAGAACCAAGGTGAATTCAGCGATGAGGGTTAAGTCGTAACAAGGTATCCGTACTGGAAGGTGCGGATGGATCACCTCCTTTGAGGTTTAATAATTTGATCCCTTAAAAATTGTCATCCTGAACTTGTTTCAGGATCTAATCTTTAATATTAAATTCATTACTCAATAAACTCTTTCTGGTACTAACAATGGGGCTCTAGACAAAACTGGTGAAATTTTATTCCGGTATCCACCGGAATCACGAAATCCTCTGGCAACAGGGGATTTTTTAGTGTCTAAAATCGAATATAAATAGGTTATAATTCGACTTAAACAATATGACTGACAATTTAAAAAATCTTCTTTCAGTCGATTTTCCCATTGATCCTTCAAATTTACCCAAACATATCGCCATTATTATGGATGGTAACCGTCGCTGGGCCAAAAGCCGTGGTCTCAATCCCGTCAAAGGTCACGAACAAGCCGCTTTAAATGTTATCGAACCTCTAATCGATAGATGTGGTCAATTAGGTATCCCGTACGTTACCTTTTGGGCATTCTCTACCGAAAATTGGAAACGGGACAAAATCGAACTCACCGGTCTTTTTAATGTTTTTCGTCTTGGACTCAAAAACTTAGCATCTAAATTTATCAAAAAAGGCGCCAGACTAAGAATTCTTGGAGATATCAACAAATTTCCCAAAGATATCGCCAAACAATCCCTGGATATGATGACTCAATCTTCAAAAAATCACAAAATAACCGTCACTTTTGCCCTAAACTATGGCGGTCGCGATGAAATTCTTCGGGCTGTCAAAAAAATGATCACCGAAAATGTCTCTCCCGATTCAATTGACGAAGAACTTTTTTCCTCTTATCTAGACACCGCCGGAATTCCCGATCCTGATATTGTCATTCGTACCGGTGGCGAAAAACGCACTTCCGGCTATTTACCCTGGCAAACCGTCTACTCCGAATTATTCTTTACCGACACCCTTTTTCCCGATTTTACCCCTCAAAAACTGGAAGAAATTATTGTTGCCTATCAACAACGCGACCGCCGCTTTGGTGGAGATTCTAAAAAAATAAAGGTAAATCCTCAAGTCTCTGCAATTGCCTAATTTTAACTTTGTTTATAGTAAAATATATTATGTCGCCAATAAAGACCGTTGTTACTAAAAACGGTATTTGCTATACCAAAGAAGCCACCAATGGAGTTTCTTTTTCCCTAACTGCAGCCGAAGTTATGAAAATTTATCACACCACCAAATCTACTCTTTTCCGACAAGAAAAAAATTACGAACTAGCGATTCCCAGATCTCTTAATCTTCATTCTGCCAGACTATATGACGATCAAATCCTCCTTCGACTAGCCCATACAATCCGAAACATTCAAGTCAGTGACTTACCAGACAAAATCGTTATTACCGGACCTACCGGCAATCAAGCCATTTTACCTAAACGACGTTAAAGTATCTTTACTCCCAGAACTACCTGTACAATTTGCACCACAAAATAGGAAATAAATACCAATAAAAATCCTATCAAACCTCCGGTAATCATCCCGTAACCGGTTTTAGTTTTTCCCTGATCTCCCGCCGAAGTCATCAAAGTAATTCCTCCCAAAATCAGCATCACCAACAACGCCAACCCGGCAAAAACATACACATAAGGCAATAAAGCACTAATTACATCTCCGACCGTCTTGTTTTCAAATTTAAATCCGCTTCCTTGATAGCCCGGTAATGTTAGCGCCATATTAATTTATTCCTGGAATTTTTAACACGCTTACCAATACATATCTTAAAATAAAAATTGAAAAAATTGAAATTATCAAACCCGTAAATGCCGAAGATATCGTCTCTTTTGCTCCCTGCACCGCTTTAGGATCTCCCGAAGATGTCGCCATCAAAATAAATCCGTAAATCATCAACACCAAAGAAATTCCCCCGGCAATTCCAAATAAATTTGGCAGCAACCACATTACAAACTCATCTACCTTTACCGGTACACATCCCAAGGCTGTATTTATCCATGGACTGGAAGTATTTCCTCCGTGTCCTTGCGCCGTACAAAATGCATCCGCTGCCCAAACCGTTTTTTGACCGGCCGACACAAACAAAACCGCCAACAATAGCAAAAAACTCTTAACCTTACGAACTTTCATGGCTATAGTTTAACATGTCAATATTTGTATATCTACAATGTTAAAATTAGTCTGTGCCTTTTAATTCCAAAAAAATTTTACTCTATATTTTTATTCTACTTTCGAGTTTCTCGTTTCTGACTTCCATTGTTCACGCCAAAACAATTGATGAAGAAATAGCTGAAGTTACCAAGCAAATTGCAGACCTTGAAGCAGCCATTGCTCCCCTAAAATCCGAATCTTCTTCTCTAAATTCCAAAATTACCTCCGCCAAAGCTCAAATTACCAAAACCGAAAACCAAATAAATAATTTAGGTCAACGTATTATCGATCGTGAGGCCGATCTTGAAGTTCAACACGTTTTACTCGGAGAACGGGTCAAAAGATATTACATCAATACCAAAAAATTTAATCCTCTTATGATTTTCCTCTCCAGCAGCGGCACTTCTTCTTTGATCCGTGAATATTCCTGGTATCAGGCCATCATCAATCAGGACAAAACTATGATTATCGACTACAATACCGAAATTAAAAAATTAATCGATAACAAATCCTCTCTTGAAAAAGAAACTGTCAAACTCACCACCCTCAAAAAGTCTCTTGAAAGTCGTTTTGGTTTCTTGGCTGGTGAAATCAAAAAGGCCGAAGATTACAAAAAAGAATTATCTCAAAAACAAAAGGACCTTATCTCCGCCAAAACCGCCATGTTCAATACCTCAGTCGGTAATGTCTCCTCGTCCGATGATCCCGCTTCCCGTTCCGATTTTAATCCCGGCTTTTCTCCTGCCTTCGCTGTATTTTCTTTCGGCGCTCCTCATCGTAAAGGTATGAGTCAGTATGGCGCATATGGTCGCTCCAAAGAAGGCCAAAACTCTGAAACTATCCTCAAAGCTTATTACGGGAATATCCGTATCGAAACCGTTGATATGCCCGGAAGTATCAATACTACTGTCGGTACTCTGCCTTTTGAAGACAACTATCTTCTTGGTATTGCAGAAATGCCGACAAGTTGGGGAGAAAATGGTGGTATGGAAGCCCTCAAAGCCCAGGCTATTGCCGCCCGTACCTATGCCCTTTATTCAACCGGTTGGCATTTCAATAATCGCAGTTCTACCGGTACTATTTGTACCACTGAAAGTTGTCAGGTCTATTCCGGTTCCAAAGCCGCCAACCCCGGTCTTTGGCGAGACGCTGTCAACGCCACCAAGGGTCAGGTTATTGTCAGCAATTCTACCAATGACATTTTTTCCACCATGTATGCTTCTACTTCCGGAGGTTCTGTATACTCTTATTCCACTGCCGGTCATTCAACTCCCATGATTTGGGATACCAAATGCAATTCTCAGTCTTGTTGGCCAAACGATTCTTTCGAAAAAGTATCTGGATCCCCTTGGTATTACAAAGGTTGGTACAAGACCCGTTCCGGTTCTTCCTACGGTCTTAGTCATCCTTGGCTAACCAATGATCAATTCTCCGATATTATTAATGCCGTCCTTTATTTTTCCCGTACCAACGACCAAAGCCATCTCTCCCAGACTCAAAATTGTATCGGTACCTGCGATTCCAATGCCTGGTCTCCGGACGAACTCCGTCGTCAGGTCAGCGACAAAGGCGGACCTGTTTCCTCCGTCAATTCCATTTCTGTCGATTATTCCACCGGTGGTTACACTCAATCAGTCCGGGTTAGTACCGACAAAGGTGATTTTACTTTCGATGGTGGAGATTTCAAAGATATCTTTACTCTTCGCGCTCCCGGCGCCCTCACCGCCAAATCCGCCCTCTATAACATTGAAAAGAAATGATCCTCCTCTACGCCTTCAGCAACCAATGGGCCACCAACATTTCTCGCCGTGTCTACACTGAATTACAAAAAATTTTGCCCCCCTGTCAAGGGGGGATAAAGGGGGGTTTAATCCGCTTCCACCCCAAAGATTTTTTCCAAAAATACATCCGCAACAATAAATATGACCTAATCATCGGGCTAGGGGATTATTATGGCAATATCTCCAAAATCAAAATCGAGACTCAAGCCCGCAACGCCTACGACAATCGTTCCATCTACGAATTCGCTCCAATCAATTTAGAACTTTCTCTTCCCAGTCTGGATTTAGTCGATCCTCAAAAATTTATCATCAGTGAAAATATGGGTACCTACAACTGTAACTATATCGCTTTTGAAATTCAGCGCTGGATAAACGATCACTCTCCCGCTTCCAAACAATTATTTTTCCACCTCCCCTAAAATCAAAACGCTTCACTTTTGGCAGGAAACATTTTTCAACTTTTGGTCAACAACCATCTTCTAGATTCCTCCTCTTGTCAAAGAGGGGGTCAGGGGGAGATTTTTCATGATCAAAGGGAGAATTAAAGAGAGATTTTTGCTACAATATCCTATATGCCAAGAGCCAAAGATCTCGATACCGTCGCTCCCGATGATTTTCTTAACTCTACTCTAAAATCTCCTCTCCCTCCCCGTCCTATCAAAAAACCCCAAAACAAAAAAATTAAACATCTCCACCAATCCTCAAACGGAAAATCTCACTCAGCTCAATTCCGTCAAAATGTTTACGGTATTTTAGGTAAAACCAAACATCCCTTCTCCTCATTTTTAGTCAAACCAAAAGTGTTCAACTTTCGTGAAAGAGACACCGACGAAGAAATCATTCTTGTTCTTCGTCGTCACTGGATTACCAATCTTACCTGGATTCTTATCACTCTTTCTATGATTATTGCTCCCATTCTTTTGACTACAGTTCCCTTACTCGAATCCTTTCCTCCCGCCTATCAATTCATTTCAATAATTTTTTGGTATTTAATAACTTTTATCTATTCATTCGAGCAACTTCTTTCTTGGTATTTTAACGTATACATCATTACTGACGAAAGAGTCATCGATATCGACTTCAATAATCTTCTAAGTAAAAATTTCTCTGAAGCCAAAATTTCTATGATTCAGGACGTTACTTCCACTATTATCGGTGTCAGTCAGACATTCTTTAATTTTGGCAACATCCAAATCCAAACCGCCGCCGAGGTACCTGAAATTACTTTCGAAAAAGTCCCCAACCCCGAAATAATTATTAAAGTTTTAGGCCAACTTCGTCAGGAAGAAGAATTGGAAAATATTGAAGGTAGGGTAAAATAATGGAAATTATAAACAATTACATTTTGCTGGCCACCAAATTTATTTTTTTGTTGGGTACCTTAATTTATTTCATCTTCGCTCTTATTGTCGTCAAGCAAACCACCACTCTATCCCGCAGTGTCTACGATAAATTTAATTCAATTTTGATTATTTTCTCCTACACCCATCTTGTATTCTCCTTTTTTTTGATTCTTTTGACCTTTATTATCCTTTGATATTTCCTTTTACTTTCAACTTTGCTCTTTTTATTCTAAACTTATCTTGATGCACTTTACCTGTCGTTCTTTTATTGGCAAACCGGAGGCCACCACTTGGTCTCAATATTGGGAAAACGAACCCGACGATCTTTCTTTAGTTTCCCGGCTCGGTCACTTATTTGGACTTATCAGTTTTACCGGTCCTCAAAATTCCGAATCCCAAAGTCAACTCGGCCATCAATTTATTGAAGATTTAAGCCAAAAATATTTTTCACCTGATGCCCTCGACATCCCTCATCAATTAAAAAAAGTTATCGACCAATTCGTCTCCTCCAATCCCAATCTCACCGGCATTTCTCTGATTTTAGCCGTTGTTTATCAACAAAATCTTTACCTGGCTTCTTATCGTACCGGAGTCGTAGTTATTTGTCGGTCATCAAAAATTTCCCAAATTCTCAATGGTGATATTGACAAAATTACCCAAGTGTCGGGGAAAATAAAACAAGGCGATCGTATTCTGTTAATCAGCCAAAGTTTTTTTGATCAACTTACTTGGTCAAAAATTAAACAATTGCTCAGTTCTCCCGATGTTTCCGAAATAGAAGAAAATTTTATTTCTTCTCTCTATTCACTCAATCAATCCGCAAATCTGGCCGCTGCCTTCATTCAGGTTCATTTCGACGATGAAGAACTACTTTCTCAACCGAAAGAAATTACCCCTCCGCCTCCTCAAACCGAAACCCCTCCTCCTGTCTCAATTCCCGCCTCTCACCCCTTTACCCCTCCCTCCCTTCCCAAATTTAATTTTATTAAAAAATTACTCCCGCCAAAAAAGGGGATCATTGTCGACAATTATCAGCCCCATCAACTCAACAAACGCAAACGCCTCAATCTCGTCATTGCATTACTTTTGCTTTTTGCCCTTTTTGCCAGTGTTTATATTGGTTATCGAAAAAATTCAGCTGCCCGTGTCGAAACCAAATATCAGGAACTAAAAACCCAAGTTGACAAAAAACTCACCGATGCCAATGCCATCAAAAATTTAAAATTGGAATCGGCTCTTCAATTAGGTAACGAAGCCCAAAAAATCTTAGTCCAAATGGAAACTCTCAATGTTCATTCCGACGAAGTCAAAAAAATATCTTCAGACATCAAATCACTTCTTTCTCAAACTGGTTCTTCTTCCGATTATACCCCGCAAAAATTTTATGATACTTCCCTTATTACCGATAATCCTCGATATCGAAAAATGGCCTTATCAGACAGTTCCCTAATCCTAATGGACACAGTTTCCGGTCGTCTCGATATCTTAGACATATCCCAAAAATCCACCAAAAATTTACTCAGGTCAGATTTACTTAAACAGGCAATCAATCTTGTTGCTACTTCCAAACCTTATTTCTATACTTCAACTCAACTTTACCTGGTTCAAAATGACAAAGCCGAATCTCAAATTGATTTTGGTGACATAGATCAATCGGTCACCATGCTCGATGCCCAATCTTGGAACAGTGCTCTCTATTTTCTCGATTCTCAAAACCAAACTATTTGGAAATATAACCCCAATTCTTCCGGATTTGGCTCCGCTCAAAATTGGATCCCCGACGGCGAGACTCTCGACTCCAGTCCCACCTCTCTTGCCATCAACGGTCGTATTTGGGTGCTCACCCAATCCGGTCGTATTTCCCCTTACAATAGGGGAGTTCAAGAGTCTTATCAAACCCCAATTGATACTCAACTCACTTCTGCTAATAATTTAGTAACCGGCCTGGACAATGAAATTTTAGCCTTTACCGAAGGTGAAAATATTGTCTATATTATCAATAAAAATGGCAAAGCCCATGCTAAATATAATTTAGGAGACAAAAAAATTCTTGATATTATCCTTGATGAAACCAGCCAAGCCATTTATGTACTTTGTGATGATCAAAAAATCTACAAAATAGATTATTAAACACTTTTTTTGTAAATACCATTTGTAGATACCAATAATTTAATTCCAGACGTTACAAAATTTTTTATGTAATAAAAAATTGTATAACACGATACCAATAATGTGATTCCAGACGTTACAAAATTTTTTATGTAATAAAAAATTGTATAATTCCCCCTATATGCGTTACTTTAATCGCGATTCCCGCGATTACCATTTTGAAGAAACCATGGAAGCCGGAATCGTTTTAACTGGTTCTGATGCCAAATCACTGCGTACCCAAGGTGCCAGCTTTAACGGTGCCAAAATTGACCTAATTGCCAATCGTCCCGTCCTAATTAATCTAACCATCGAACCCTATAAATACGCCCAAAATCAACAAATCGACAAAACTGCCACCCGCCCCCTTCTTCTTTCTCAAAAACAAATCGCCAAACTAATTTCCTATCGCCGTCAAAAATACATGATTGTTCCCGTCGTTATTTATACCAGAGGCCAATGGATCAAAGTCGAAATCGGCATCGGCCGTAAAATCCGTAAATACGAAAAGCGCGCCAAAATTAGGGAAAAAGAGGAAAAAACTAATAAAGTTGAATTTTAAACAACAGTGAACATGTGTTTAATCTAAGAGAACTGCGTTTATCATTCAAATATAAAATTATAGATAGACGGACACAGAGTTAAGATAACAGATAAAACATTTGACATTAACGAAGTTATTTGTTATCATGAATACATGAAAACAAAAAATAAAAGTTCTAGGTACCCATTTATAGACCTAGAAGAGGCAATTTCCATAGTAGTTAACGCTCGAAAGTTCGGAAAGGCTGTTACTGACGCACAACTAGCAGGTAATCAGTCAATAAAAAGTGGCTCTTTTATTAGGAAAAAGGCATCTCTTGGTTATTATGGTTTGATTGAAGGTAATAAAGAAAATATGACCATAAGTAATCTTGCAGAAAAGATTATTAGTCCTCTAGGTGAAGAAGAAAAAAAAATATCGATTCGAGATGCTTTTTTAAAACCCCAGTTATTTCGATCAATCTACGATACCGTACAGTCTGAGCTTCCCATCGAACTGGATTATCTAGGCAATATGTCTACAAGAACCTGGGGGGTACAACCCAAAGCAAAGAACCACTTTCTTAGGGTATTTACTAAATCTGGTTTATACGCTGGTATCATTGAATATATTTCCGGAGACGAGTCAAGAATTAAATTCATAAAAAACCATACAGAAGAAAATAATGGAATACAAGGAAAAATAGGTAATAACCTAATAACTGAAACAAAAAAGAGTCAAGAAATAAGGGAGTTGTTCGACGAAAAAGACGATGTTCAAACAGTAACACTCTCACTGTCGGGAGGCATGGGAAATATTACTGTACCTAGCAGCGGACTTGACCAAGCAGACATTAAAAAGCTAATTGCCCAGATCTATGTGTTTGAAAATGTTTCTAACGAGGAGGAATCGCCAAGTGGTAATGGCACCTAGTCTAACAAACTAGTAGGGATAAGGTATTGAGAAGTACTCGTTACCCATGAGGGATCGACACCCTCTTCCTCCGCCCTTGAGAAAATAAAAAACCTCCGAAATCGGAGGTTTTTTAAGGTACTGAGAAGTACTAAATTAATTATACTACAAAATTCTGAATTGTCAATTATAGGACATAAGTGAGAGGCTCATCAGCCTAAATATAGTCACTATAGGTCTAAATAATTCAAATTTACTACCTTGCGGAGATGCTGAGTATTGAGCTCAGGTCCGAAAAAAGATTTTAAAAACGTCTACAAGCTTAGAGATACTTTATCCTACGCTTCCGACAACTAAAATATCCC
>Ga0209728_1001356_pt1 | contig 15241 bp, 23 predicted proteins | sample RifGroD1_FD_183997 | JGI IMG/M metagenome (GOLD analysis project Ga0209728, IMG submission 183997) | Groundwater microbial communities from Rifle, Colorado, USA - Groundwater D1 (SPAdes) (version 2) | ecosystem: Environmental > Aquatic > Deep subsurface > Groundwater | place: Rifle, Colorado... | reverse complement strand
CCGAAACCGGCGGCGTCGATGTTCAGGTTGATAAATATCTCGCCTTGGAAGACGCGGCCGGCGGCCGGGTGGTATGCACCGGTCCCGAGGAACTGCCGGAAGCAATGACCGCCCTCGCCGCTGGTAAGAAACTGGTTCAGGCCGGTATGCAGATCCTCACCCTCGACGAAACCGAGTTCGCCCTGACATATACGACGGCCGATGAATTTAAATCGGTGAAACTGCCCCGCACGGGCGGGACGGAACAGTCTGATCGTGACGGGGCGATGCTGGAACGAATTTATCTTATCGAACAGCTGACGGCCGCGATCGATGGGTATCGGGAGATGTTTCTGACCGAAGACCGGTCGCTAACAGACATTCAAAACTGGATAGGGGAGCACGTATATCAATGATTATTTCCCCGTCAATTATAGTCATTATCCTCATGTGGTGTAATATCCGAAACAGTTTTAAAATTGGATATTACGAACAAAAATTACAAAATCGGGGCGTTGAAATCTTTCGCGTTAGAACAATGCCTTGGTATAAATTATGGCTGAACTAATATGAAGATAATTAAACCGTCTACCGAATATCTCGGCATCGTGCCGACCGATTACGCTGGGGCTCTGCGGTTCATCGAACTCGCTGGCCGTACCTGCTACCGATCCGAGGATAAAATCACCGACACCAGCGCCGAGGGGTTCGTTCACCGACTGATTAAAGCGGGACATTTGGCAATGGTGGAACATTCGAATTTCGTGGTATGGATGCCGCAGCAGGGAGATCTGGTATTCGCTACAATATATGCGATGGCTGGTAAATTCCTCAGTGTTACCATCCGGGACGGTTGGTTTTATGTCGGGGGGAACCTCACCGCGTGGTACCAGCGGGGAAATATATTCGGTTGGGAAGATGAACTGTTCAGACCGTTTTTCCGTGTTTATGGTGATTTGTTCGGCATCGTGCAACTCGGACCGGTTGATACCCCCTGGACCGTCTGCCCCCACAACGAAATCCCGCTCGGGCTCCACCGTCACGCCGTCCGGTTCGTCTGCGACCGCGGGGTAACTCACGAACTGGTGAGGCATCGTCCCTGTTCGTTCGCCCAGGAATCGACGAGGTACGTTCGGTATGACGGCATCACTGTTATCGAACCTCACGACTGGGACACCTGGGCCGCCGAGGAACGGGACGCGTTCGAGGTATCCTGTATGATCGCTGAAAAATCTTACCAACTCCTAATCGATGCAGGCAGAAAACCACAACAGGCCCGGGCCGTCTTGCCCACGGCGTTACGAACCGAGATCGTCGTCACTGCCGATCCGGCCGAATGGCGGCATATCCAGAAACTGCGGACGGCGCCGACAGCCCAGCCCGACATGAGGAGGGTCATGAACGACGTACCGTGGGGGGCTATCGTATGACCGCATTGTCCGAATGTGCCGCCGTCCTCGACACTGAAATCAATCGAATACTCGCGACCATACCACCAGAAACCGCCGCCCGAATTCTCGCCGAGGTGGCCCGCTGGGTCGGTGTCGAGGTCACGTCTGATCCACGATTCTTCACCACACAACTACCACTCCGGGTGCAGGCGGTCGTTAAATCGGCGGCACATTGGGAACGGGAATGCGAACAGACACGAATTAAAATTCATGGGAGGCCGTAACTGATGAACACTGAAACATTCAATACCGTCGTCGAACGCCGTTGCGAACTGATTAAATCGGTCCTCGTTTCCAAAGCCGAAGAATATTCATCCGACACGGACCGGCTACATAATTTCAAACGGGCGGCAGAACTCAGTTCGAAACCGATCACATGGGAACAGGCCTTGCTCGGGATGCTGCGGAAACATCTTGTCTCGGTGATCGATATGATCGACGCTGGTGGGGTGCCCCCGAAAGCAATGAGGGATGAGAAGGTCGGTGATTCTATTAATTACCACATTCTGCTCGAAGCATTGTGGGACGAACGGGAGGAGGTGATTAATATGTGATATCATACCGACCGGAAAAAACACTGGAATCGATCCCCGGGTACACCTGCCCGGGGATTTTCTATTTACAGTCGATTAACTGTTTAATTATCACCAGGGCGGGACCACTGATCGGTCGCTGACCCTGTTCCCATTTACGATATCCCGGCAGGCTCATACCGACACGCTCGGCCATCTCCTTGCGGGTCAGGCCGAGGTTGGTACGGATCTGCGTTAGCTCCGCGGGGGTCATTACTCACACTCCCCAAGGGTGAATCTCACAGCATAACATTGAGCGTCAAACTCCGCGACGGTTCTCCCCCAGTAAATTTCTTCTTGTGTTCTCATAGCGTGTTTTCCTTCCCGGTCACAAGGCCGGGAGTGTGGGGTTATTATTGATTCTGTTCTCTGCGGCGAGTTGCATTTGCCTTGAGCTTGGTAATCCGTTCTGGGGTTAATGAGTCTGCTTGCGGGTATGCCGGATAGTGGGGCTTATTTTCGGTATCATGCTCCATGAGGAAGGTAAAGTAATCAGAAAAGTTACCACTCCAGTCAATACTGTGAATCCAATAATCAGGTACAGGTCCGGAGGTAATCGTGCTACTCGGGGCGTTGCAGTTTGTAAACCATGACTCGCCGTTTTCGAGCAAGAAAACCATTATGCCGCCTTTTCTTGCTATAAATATTCTTCCGCATTTGCCTTCAAGGTATGACTGGTTGATCGTCGTTTCCATAATATCCCCCTGTTCGATTTCACCCGTTATCGGGTCACTCACTCTTACGCTTCCTACAATATACCCACTGGGTACACTTGTCAATAAAAAAAACGACCGAGTAGAATTTATTTCCCCACTCACTGATACCCGGTCCTCCCCCTACGCTGATACTCGGTCATCACCGCCCCTTCAAACAATCAATACAGTGGCCCGTCGATACCCACCTGAACCCCGTGTGGCCCCTGCGGCACGGCTCACCGGTGCGGTAGACCTTCAGGCCCAGCTTACGGGCGTCGTCGCGGCTGAGGACCATATTGGGGGCTGCGGCCATCATTACACTCGTTTCCGACCGACGGTTATCGGTCCGGGATTCCCCCATAGGGACACACCCTCGGCATCGGCCATCTGCGACCCGGCGTTCTGCCCGTGTCCCGCAACGAGGACAATCGTTGTCTGGCATATACCAAGTTTCCCCGGCCATCAGTGCAGCTTGCCGGGGGCTCGGTTTTAGACGGTCCTCCTCGCAGAAAAGGCATCGGTTATTTTTATTCAATATTCCATAATGACCGGCAACATCACACGGATTATATACCAGGTACCCATGAATACCGATTTTCGCCGCTTCATGGGACGATTTGGCAACATACGGACCGACTTTAAACAGACATCCGTGGTCATTCATCAGATCCTCTATTTCTTGCCACACATCGAACGGGACAAAATGTTCCTTGAAATTTCTCAGCCCGGGCTGGGGTACGGCAAAGATCTGACCCTGTGCCCGATGTTCAAATCTGATCGCCCCAGAGGCGTAGCACAGCAAGTCGTTTGCCCACTGTTTCGAGCAAAAAACACATTTTTCTGTTTTCACGTAACGTTGCCGGGTTTTACAGATGGGGCATACCGCCCCCATAAAATACTTACTCCTTATCCGTTTTGCTTCTTCTTTCGAAAAAGGGAATACCGACTCCGTACCATCGTTGTCGAAATACATTTAGTCCTCCTCTTTTAGGCAATCGAGACAATACATCGTTTCCACCAACCAAAAACTGATATGTCCTTTCCGGCAAGGTTGTCCGGTGCGAAACACTTGTAGACCGAGTGTCCAGGCGTCCTCGCGGTCAACGATCATATCGGGTTCGGCTTCCATCATAATTTTCGTTTCTTTATTTAATATCCTCTTCCACATTGGTTCAATTCGCTGCCCCCGATGATCGCGGCGCACAAGTGGAAAACAGGTGGTACAGACGTGATCCGCTACCCTTACTTTAGAGTAGGTGCCGCAGTGGGGACACAGAACCCCCGGACGATATGTGTCGTCTCCCCTCTTTCTAGCATCATCTCGATTGAGACAATTGAAACACTTACCAGTTTCTTTCCCCCGAAATGAAACGAATCCGCAATCCGGGCATGGTTCTTTCGAGATGTAACAGTCTTCCATACTAATCCTCCTCATAATTGTTTTTCATATTTTACCATACGAAGCAATTGTGTAAAGAGGTATTTTCGTACCCCACACCCGACTATGGTTTTTCATACGGGTTAGGCCGAAAACGTAGTAGCAGCAAGGGTTTGAGACGATACCCCAGAGGGGGTGATTTTCGTCAACTTCCTTGGCTAAAAATTGTGCGTTAATACATACTACATACATACATATCATTCCTCGTATCTCTGTAGTGTACGTAGTTATATTATCCCATATATTATCCTATATAGATATAAGAGTAAGGGGTATTAGGGTATATATGGGAAATAGATAAGAGGTACAAGGAGTTAGGGCTACACCGAAAGGTACACCCCGACCGTACCCCGAAGGTTATTGGCGGGGTGGTGGCACACTGTGGTGGTTGGACGACTTGGACCGGGCGTACCGGTCGGCGGCTGCAACCGTGGTCATGGTACGCAAACCGGTACGCAAAAGGTTTTTCTTTACAACTGCGAACAAGTAATTTACCATTCAACCATGGGTAATCGTAATATTGATCTTGAATCAATGGGTGTTGATGTTCGGGCCGGTACGTTGTCTCTCCGTGAGATCGGGCGTAAACATGGTTGCTCGGAAACCTACGTCCGGAAAGTGATGAAGCGGGAGAAATGGCAACGTGATCTCTCCGACAAGGTTCGGGAGCGTACCAGGATAAAACTCCTCCACCCTGACATAAAACTCCCATCCGAACAGGAAATCGTCGAAAAGGCATCCGATACTTGTGTAGAAGTGTTGACCCTGCAGCGGACCGATATTCAGCGGCTACGGGCGTTAGAATTGAAACTACTGGCAGAACTCGGTGATCCCGACAATCCCCCGACGAAGGTCCATATCTCATCGTACCAAGGACAGGTGACACAGACCGTTCTCGGTATCACCATTACCGAACGGGCGTCGGCGCTCGGCCAGCTGGCGTTCGTACAGTCCAAACGAATCGCCCTCGAACGTCAGGCGTACAGCCTGAACGATGCCCCCGCCACCGACCCTTACGCCGATCTGTCCCGTGATGAGATCGAGCGGCGCCTGGTTGAATTGGAGAAACGACGATGAAGATGGCAATACTGCAGGTAACCCCCGATTTCGTACGTCGGTTACTACAGTTACCCGATGGGACGATTATAACAGGGGTGAGGGAGTCGTTTTTGCGCCCGGGTGTACTGGAGGTCAAAATTGAGGGTGCTGGGTGGGAGGTATCGGAAGGGGACATCATAACAATCGCCCCACCGGGTGTGTTTAATTCCGACGGGCTGATAGACTGGCATCTACCGTGAGCCCCTGGACCGACGCCGAAGCCCGCGAATACCTCGCCCTGCGTGAGCGGCTGATCGCCCTCGACCGGGCCGGTATCGATTACAGCCGGTACGCTGACGATGCCGAGGGGTTTATCACTGATGAACTCGGCGAGTATCTGACCGACGACCTGCGGGCGATCTGCCGGTCCGTAGTGGAAAATCCGGTAACGATCGCCCAGTCGGGCAACGGTACTGGGAAATCGTGGATCGAGGCCCGTCTAGCCGTGTGGTTTTATCGGTGTCAGCCGAATCCACAGGTTTATTGTGCCGCGGCACCGCCTGAATCGAACCTCGAAAATATCCTCTGGGCCGAGATCACCGCCGTCACAGACCGTCATCCGTATCTGATCAAAGACTCATCGGTTAGGGCGTTTAAAATCGCCCGAAATTCGAAAGAATTCATTACCGGGGTAGCGATCCCCGCCACTGGTACCGATAACCAGAAACAGACCCGTTTCGGCGGCAAACACGCTCCGTCGATGCTGCACCTAGTCGACGAGGGGGACGGTGTGCCCGATCCCGTTTTCGCCGGTATTGAAACCTGTCAGTCCGGCGGCCTCGGCCGCAGGCTGATCACCTTCAACCCGAAGGAACGGATGGGCAAGGTCTACCGGATGATCAAAGAGGGCCAGGCCCATGTGATCAAACTGACCGCTTTCAGCCATCCGAACGTTATTACCGGCGAGAATATCGTACCGGGCGCCGTGGACCGGGCGACGACCGTCCGGCGTATCGCTCAGTGGACCCGACCGCTGGCACCTGGCGAGGCACGGGATAAAACCTGTTTCGAACTGCCGGAATATCTGGTTGGCGCGGTGCCGATCGATCAGCGGAATAAACCACTGACCCCACTGGCTGCCGGCTGGTATAAAATTATCGAACATCAATTCTCCCACGTCGTCCTCGGTGAATACCCGGCCCAGGCGGATAATCAGCTGATCAGCGAAGAGTGGATCGACAAGGCCCGCAGCCGGTACGATCTATTCGTTGCGGCTCATGGGGTCATCGTGCCGGAAACGATCCGCTGTACCGGTGGGCTGGATATCGCTGACGGTGGCAAGGATAACAGCGTCTGGTGCAAACGGTTCGGTAATTTCGTTCATCCGCTCGTTTCGTGGCAGAAACAGGACGTCATCGAGGTGGGCGATCTGGTCCAGGCCGATTTGATCGTCCAGGGGATCACCTCGCTGACCGCGATCTACTGCGACGGTACGGGTGTCGGCGCCGGCACCGCCCCGTACATGGTCCGTCAGTACGCTTTGCCGGCTGTGAAAGTCATGGTCGCCTGGGCCGCGACGGATAAGACCGATCTGGGCGAATTCGGGATCCTGCTCGATCAGTTGATGTGGGAGGTCCGCGAGTGGCTGCGTAACGATTTGGCCATGCTGCCGCCCGATCCGGAACTGATCGAAGAGTTGTTGGCGTTTAACTACGAGGTGAAGGGTGGCAAGGTTAAGGTGTCGTCGACGGACGATGTGAAGAAATTACTCGCTCGGTCGCCTGATCGGGCCAGAGCGTTGATGTTGTCGTTTATGAAATCGGGATGGTTTTCTGAGATGGATTTATCGTAGGGGGAGACGGATATGGACGAATTGGCGAAACTGTACATCCGTCGGTTGGAGGGGGAGGTTGAACACCAGCGTCAGGAGTTGGCGAACCTGAAAAAGAAACGTCAGAGGTTGATCGATAGACGACTCGACGCATACGGAGAACGACTGGACTGGGCAGAAAAAGTCGAACGCGAGTTGATTTCCCTCAAAAAAGACATTGCTTCACTCGTTGAGGACAATGACCGACTGCGGGGGATCACAGGTCCGAAGAAACGCCCGGGCCGGTTTCAAATACCACAGGGAGGAGGGTTCTGGTGAAAAAACGATATTCGGTACGGTGGAACAATTGGTTCAACGAGTTTGGTGTAGACGGTTGGTATCCCGATCCTCCCGGAGGATGGACTGAATCGGAAATACGGCGGACTCGAATCCAGTGGGGAATTTTACTCGGTATGGGGTCGACGTTATGAAAATATTCGTCGTCAAGGTACCGATCTTCAATGTTGATGTGGCCACATGTGTCGGTTGTTCCGCAGAGGAAGCACGGAACGCATTTTACGATCTGGAAGGCCTCCGTTCAGTTGTGCCGGTCCCGGAAAAATCTCGCGGTGCCTGCTGTATTCCGGACGAAAACGCCTCGGTCGTATTTCATGAACTGGTCCACGTGGCGCTAGGAATCTGCGACCTGAAGGGGATGCAGCGGGACGACGAACTGATTGCTTACCTGATGGCCTGGTTGAAGATTGAGGTCGCTGATCGAATATTTTTCGACGAGGAACCGCCGGTATGATCATCAAACGTTCATCCAAATACAACGCCGACGGCGAACTGTGGCATGACGGCCGGCCGGTGACCATCTCCCGGGTGTTCGGCGGGCTCGGCTTCCCGCGGTTCGCCGTGCTGCTCGGGGAGGAACGGTTCTACCAGGAGACGCATTACTTCGTTCTGGCCGAGGCGGAGACGGAGCGCAGTGAATCCCTCATCGATCTGATCGACATCGCCCGACGGTTCCAGGCTGAATACCCGGTATTACGCTGGTTCGGCTGGTTAGATTTGAACGTAAAAGAAATTCTTGCAACTTATAACAAACAATCGTATAGTTCTGGTGTGCGTAATTTAATCGTTATGGATACGCCACGAATCGGTGAATACATTGACAATCAGGTATCGCTTGTACACATGCTGGTACGACCCGCGGAAAAACGACTGCATTTCTTCAACGAGTCGATGATTACCGGGGAGTTGTTCAGTTTGCCACAGGTTGATATCCGAGCCGACAAGTACCACAAAGTTACCGCCCTGTCGAATGCGGTGGCGGGAATGTTGCGGTACTCGGGGGAACAAAATGGACCGATCGACCCGAATCCGGAACCTGAAAACTGGTTCTGATGATCAAGGTTTGAAAGAAGCGATGGAATATTATCGCAAGGCCCAGGCCGAGCACGTAACGGACCTCGTTCTCGAAGAACGGAAACGTCGTGTCGGTCGAAAAAGATGTGTCAGTTGTTACGCTGGCGTGGCCGGGTATCTATGAGCGGTACGATCCGAATTTTAAAGTTGATGATCCGGGTAGCGAAATTTCTCATCGCTCAATGCGAGCAAGAGGTAGAGCAATGTAACCAGGACGAACGGAAACAACGGCGCATAGCCGGTTAAACAAACCCCTGATAGCCCGCACCGGAAACGGTCCCGGTCGTCAGGTACAGTCATCGCCCCCACTAAGGCCCATGATTCGAAGGTGAATCATGGGCCTTTTTTATTTCGGAGGTACCGGGATGTCGAAAACGAAAGTGACGTTCAAAGTGATTAACAGCCGGGCCATTACCGGCAAGCGGAAACCCGAGCCGACCCCGACGTACCAGTTCACCGGTAAGATTTTCTACACGAAAAAACGGTCATGAATAAAAAATATTCCATCCCCGGCATGGTCACACTTGAGCGGAAACCGATGCCGAAAGATCCGTCCGTCGCGGTCGCCCAAGAGTTATGCTGCCGGATCGGCGCGATTCTGAAGCATCACTACCCACTGCACATGTGGCAGGTCGGGATCGTCGGCGACATGTTTTACATCAAGGCCATGAACGTCAATCGGAAGATGGGTGTCTATATTCACCCGAACGATCTTCGGAGTGAGAAGACTGGTCCCCGGCTGATCATGCGGGCCGGCGGGGAATTGCTTGAACGTTTCGGTGTTCGTCGCGGTGCTTTGCGCCTGGATGAACACCGTACCCTTAAACGCGACATCGCGGAGAACGCCATACCGGCATGATCGAAGAAACGAGAGACATATCCGCACCAACTGCCGACGACGATTTCGTTCGTCTCGCCCGTGACGCCTACGACCAGAGTAAATCATTCGTGGAGATCGCCCATATTCAACGGTGGCGCCGGAATTATTCTCTCGCTCAGTCGGAACATCCGGACGAATCGAAATATCACACGTCCACCTATGCCAAACGGTCGAAATATTTCCGCGGGAAGATCGAAGCATCGATCCGGAAAAACGAAGCGGCGGCGTCCGTTGCCCTGTTCTCGAACGTCGATGTACTCTCGCTTTCCTCGGCGAATCCAGGAAACCCAGTAAGTCAGGATGTGATCGATGCCCTGTCGCTGCTGGCGAATCACCACCTTGAAGATGATATCAAATGGTTCCTGACCTCGATTGGGGCCTACCACGAGGCGATGATCTGCGGTGATGTAATCAGCGAACAGAAATGGGAATACGAACGTTTGGAAGACGGTAGGGTGGTACAGGATAAGCCGTCGATTAGCCTGTACCCGCTTGAAAATGTAAAAATCTCGCCGAACGCGAATTGGGTCGATCCGATCGGAACCAGCCCCTATGTGATCATTGAGATCCCGATGTTCATTGGTGACATCAAGGACCGGCCGGATTTTATCGCCTACGAAGAATCGTCCTACCGCGCCGCCATTAACCGGGCGTGGGAACGATCCCAGGTCCAAGGAGCCCGGCAAGGACAAGGACAGACCACCCCGGAAGATGCCCGGCCGCCGGAATACACCGATTTTGATATCGTTTTTGTCCATAAAAACCTCATCCGGAAAGACGGTACCGACTGGTTTTACTACACCCTCAGCACCGAATTGCTTCTCAGCGACCCGAAACCAGTCGATGAAGAATATCCGTACCTGGGATATGGGGAACGGCCGTTTGTCTGGGGAACGGCGACGATTGAACCCCACAAGATCTACCGGCGGTCACTGGTCGACCGGACCGCGCAGAGTCAGGCGAAATCGAATGAGATCGATAATCTCCGATTCGATAACGTCAAGCAGGTACTGAACAAACGAAAGTACGTTCAGCGGTACATGGGTGTCGACTACCAGGCCCTGAAGGCCTCGGTTCCCGGCGGCATGGTCATGATGGACGATATCAACGCCGTGAAACCCGAAGACACCATCGATGTTACCGGCTCGTCGTACCAGGAACAGCACATGGTCAACGCCGATTTTGACGAACTGGCTGGCTCGTTCTCGATGGGTTCCGTGGCCACTAACCGAGCGTTGAATGAAACCGTCGGCGGCATGCAGTTGATGAGCGGGAATTCCAACGTTCTCACCGAATACCAATTGCGAGTTTTCGTTGAAACGTGGATCGAACCTGTCCTGCGCCAGGTGGTTCGGATGATCCAGTTCTACGAAGACGACGCCACGATCCAGGCGGTCACCGGGAAACCGTTGACGAACGCCGATATCCGGGCACCAATCAAAACGCGCGTCAGTGTGGGTTTTGGCGCGACTGACCCGCAGATGAAGGTTCAGAAACTGGTTGGTGGTATCGGTGCCCAATTGCAACTGCTCGGGGAAGACCGGAGCAAGCTGAACATCGACGAGATTTCCAAAGAACTGTGGGCAGCCCTCGGCTACCATGACGGCGCGAAATTCCTCGTCGATACCAACAGCGAAGCGGAAGACCCTCGGATCGCTCAGTTGATGCAAGTCGTGCAGCAGCTACAGCAGGTGATCCAAACCAAACAGGTCGAGGGCCAACAGGCCCTGCAGCTTGAAATGCAACGGGGCAAGAATCGCTTGACTGAAATGGTGGTAAAAACCACAAATGACCGACAGGTTGCTCTTACCGGTATGGCCCTGGACCGCGGGATTAAATTGAAAGAACTCGAATCGCGGACCGGTGTAGATTCCGGTAAGCTAAACCTTGAATACTTGAAAGAATTGAATCGCCGGATGGATGTATCGAATCAGCAGAAAGAGTTGGCGTATAAAATCCAGACTGGCAACGAGGGAATATGAACGAGTTAGATGAAACCGTAAGTATCGTAAAACTCGGAATCGAGGCGGAACGATTCCTCAATTCCGATCTGGGGAAATACCTGGTCGAGCGTGCCGAGCATGAACGCGAGGCGGCGGTAAAAGAATTCAAACAATGTGACGTTACGGACCCGAAAGCCGTCCGAAAAATACAGGACGCCATACTGTTCCCCGATAAATTTGTGGCGTGGTTGACCGAAGCAATTCAGGTCGGCTACGTGAAACATGAAGAGCTCCGTCGAGCGGAGCATGAGTCCCTATCGTAACAGACGGGACAAGAGGTAGGAAAAATGGACGACGCCATCATAACAGACGCGGAACCCGAAGTGGTAGTAAGTGACCCGAAAGGGAGGAATTTGGTGATTCGGAGTATCCTCGAACAAACTCGCGGACCTCAGACGGAACCACCCGAAGAAGAATCCGAACCGGTGATTGTACCTGAAGAACCGCCGGCGGTACCGGGGGAAGAAGAATTAATTACCCTCAATGTTCTCGGGAAAGATGTTCCAACACCAGTATCCAAAGTGATGGACGCCGGAGTCCGGGCGCTGCAGAAAGAAAGTGCTGCAGATGAACGACTTCGAGAGGCTGCTCGTAAAGAGCAAGAGATCAAGCAGCGTGAAGAAGACCTGAAGCGTCTTGAGCAGGAACTTCTTCAGAAAAAAAGAGTCGAGTCGGACGATGTGGGCCGGGAATTCGCCGGGGCGATTTTTACCGATGAGGAAAAAGTCGCGTCGACCATCACCGGAATCACCCGCAAGATCGCCGAACTCGACAACGAACTTGCAGAGACGAGGAAGAAAACACAACAGGACGAGGAACGGCAGAAAAACTCGTTGATACAGCATTATCATACCCGCTATCAGGACATTGCGTCGGATAAGGTTATGAATTTTGCGCTCAACGAGTTCCGACGGGAGGTCGCTGCCGAAGACCCGACTCTAACGCCGGTACAGGTGGTCGATATGGCCGCCGAACGGGTGTACCAGAAATTCGGAGAAAAAAAGATTCCTCCATCCGAAGTGAAGCAGAATCTTCGACCACCTCTGCGTCAGGCGTCGGCCCGGGTAAAACCGCCCGACAAACCCAAACAGAAAACGCAGGCTGAAATTCTCGACGAGGTTCGACGGGGACGCAGCATGAAGTGAGGTAAAATATTATGCAAACTTGGACCGATAACGGGGAGTACTTGGCAAGTCTGAATCTTTCCGAAGTGCTTCGCACTAAAACACAGCCGTTGCTTAGATTCCGTCAGCATTGCGCGGTAGAACCTGCCATCGGTAAACACAAAGGACAGTTGTTTCACTGGGACATTTTCTCCGACATCGATACCGACGGTCGGGTGATTGACGAGACTGAAGAGATGCCGGAAGGCGGCTTCACGGTCACCCAGGGAACTGGGACCATTGTACAGCGTGGTATGAGTGTCCCGTATTCCGGAATGTACGATGATCTGTCGATGGTACCCATCACTCGGCTGATCGACAAGCTCCTGAAGGATAACTGTGCCAAGGCGCAAGAAGCCGGTGCGTATGCTCAGTGGAACGCCACGAAACTGGTTGTTACGCCGGAATCCGGCACCAGTGAAACGGCAATCACCATTGAGGTCGGCGGTACCGCATCGGCAACGAATAATGTGGCCTTGGGCCTCTCGCATGTAAAGCTCATTGTCACCGAGATGAAGGAACGACTCATTCCTACCATGGACGGCACCAACTACGGGTGTATCGGCCTGCCGAGTACGTTCGACACGTTCAAGGACGACATCGAAGCCGTCTCCATGTACACCGATCGCGGTTACGGTGAGATCTACAACGGTGAAATCGGGCGGTCCTTCGCCGGTGTTCGTTTCTTCGAGCAGACCGGCCAGGCTACCGAGGCCTGGACGAATGGTAAATCTGATGCAGCGTTCTTCTTCGGCGCCGATACCGTTACCGAGGGTATCGCAGTGGTCGAAGAGATCCGCGGGAAGATTCCGACCGGGTATGGATTGTCGAAAGGCGTTGCCTGGTATTCACTGAATGGATACGCCATCGTTCATAATGCCGTTGGCGCCGCTACCAACCGTATCATGAAATGGGATTCGGCCGCGTAAGCTGACCGGAATAAGATAACCTAGCGGTACCCGGCAGTATCACCGGGTACCGATTCAACCAAGGAGTAAACGAACATGCCTACATATGATAACCCGATTCACGGGGTGTACAATTTCCCTGAGATGGATTTCGGGGCCACATCCGGCGCAACCGTTCATACGATCTCCGGACCGAAAAACATGAAAGGTCGCCTGATCGATATTTCAGTCGGTGTGAGTGAAATTTTCGCTTGCGACGCAAATGCCGCTCACGTCCAAGTGGGCACTTCTGCCGACGCCGACGCCTACGGTAAGTTGATTATCGCCGACGCTGCCGCCGATAACTCGGTGTTCAACTCTGTAGACGATACCGACGCCATCATTGAACCGGATATCCCGGCCGGTACTGCTGTTCATGTTACTCTCACCGAGGGGACAGACGGTTCTAGTGTAACCGGAAAAGGGTATCCGACCGTGTATATTGACTGGTTTAATTAATCGGTCCGTAACCACCCATAACCACTGAGGTAAAACATGGAAGACATGGTAAAAAAAGGTCTGTCTGAGCAGACCGAGATTGGTCGAGTGACCAACAAACAGAAGACCGATGATGCTACCCAGCGCCCGCAGCCCGATGCCGAAAAGGTGAAGAGCGGCGACCGTCCAGGTAACTGGTCCACAAAAAGCTAAACCCGAGGGGCCGGGTCCGCCCGGCCTACCTGTTATGAAAATGTTAGACGATTGCTGTTACCCCACACCATCGCCGACCCTGGACAACGACCCGCTGAAAGACGGCGTGGTTGACCGTCGTCCGGTGATGAGCCCGTGGGAGAAGCGCACAACTCAACTACCGTCGGAGGTGTACATTGAGCAGACCAAAGAAAGACATGATGACTGAGGATATTCTGAGTCGACCGGGTGAGGAAACCCCGCCTGCACCGGCCCCCGTTGCGCCCGATCCGCCTGCACCGGCTCCTGCCGTCGAGGAAACCCCGCCTGCGCTCGAACTCGAACAACTCAAGGCGCAGAACGAAGCGCTCATGAAAATGGTCATGGAGATGCGTTCGAAGTTGATGCCCGACGAGACAGAGAAAAAAGCGAAACTTGCGGCTCAGTTCGACAAACTGAAACTGTTCCGTAAGCATCGTTCCCTGGAACATGGCGTCTGGTATGAGCAGAACGGCCGTAAGTATAACGGTAAATTCGAACTGATGGCCGAGGCGTAACCCATGCCAACGTTTCTGCAGTTATGCGAACAGTTGAGGGAGGAGGTCGGGGTCCAGGGTACGATCTCGACCACCGCCAACCAAACCGGCATGCACCTGCGGCTGATCAACTACATCAAGAAAGCCAACCGGAAAATCCAGCGTCGTAAGGCAAATTGGAAATTCCTGTGGACCGAATGGTCGATTGCGGCCGCCGCCGAGTTGACTGCCCCGGACGGCCTGGCGATGTTCGACCAGACCTCCTGGTGGCTCGATGCCGGTACGGCCGATGCGGCGCAGCTGCAGTACGTTGATTACAAGGACTGGCGGGATTTCTACCGACACCAGTACGGTGAAACGAATCAGCCCGCTTATGTGACCATCAAGCCGAACGGTAAAGTCGTCCTGCTGCCGGAACCTGACAATACCTACACCCTCACCGTTGATTACTGGCGGAAACCGGTGGAACTGGTGGACAACAGCCAGGTGTCGCTGATCCCGGAAGAATTCCACGATATCATCGTCGCCCAGGCGAAGGTCTATTTCGCGGAGAAAAACCACGATACCGGCCTGTACCAGTCAGCGATGATCGAGCATGAAGACCATTACCGGGAATTAAAAGCCGCCCAGTTACCGGTAATGGTCTTCATGCTCGATCATCGCTGACT
>Ga0209728_1001355_pt1 | contig 15260 bp, 17 predicted proteins | sample RifGroD1_FD_183997 | JGI IMG/M metagenome (GOLD analysis project Ga0209728, IMG submission 183997) | Groundwater microbial communities from Rifle, Colorado, USA - Groundwater D1 (SPAdes) (version 2) | ecosystem: Environmental > Aquatic > Deep subsurface > Groundwater | place: Rifle, Colorado... | reverse complement strand
TTTTAATTAAAATTAAAGAAAATTATGATTATAATATTTTTGGAAACAAATATCAGAAGGTTACAAATAAGGAGTTATATCAAGGTTTTGGTGGAAATATAAAATAAGACACTCTTGAAACCCTACTCTAACAAGGGTTTCAAGAAATAGTTAAATTGCTGTATATGGTATAAAAAATACTATATAAGCGTTTGGTCGATACGCTAAAAACAAAACATAAAAATTAAAGAGCATTAAGTTGTAAAAATAATAAAAATATAACCCACAAACTTTCCTTACTAACTAAATCATACACAATTGGCTATGTTAGTAGAAAACTTTGCTTAAAATTATCTATCGAGTTTTGCCAATAGGACTTGAAGATAATTTAGCATGTATTATCGAAGTATCGCTGAAATATGCACTAAAGGTTATAGATAATACAAAATCTCAACTAAATCAACGTCGAATATGAGTAGTCTTTGGTCGGATGAAAGTAAAGAGACAAATATGCTGTTAGCACATGAAAAAATTGCCAAAACCTACGACTTACAGTAGTGAGGACTTGTGCTTGACCACAGCATATCGAACTAAATAGAGGGTAAAAGAGTAGACAGAGTAGGCGGTAACAGCCGAAATCTACTCTTCCATACTAAAATTGCTATTAAACTGTATTGGTCGATTGCAGTTTAGATATAAATAATAAACAACAATAAAACAAACTCCAAATTAAAAGGAGCATTAATATTATAATTTGAAACAAATCACAAAGAATGAAATGTCATACCTAATTTCCAAAAACATCATCAAGCAAACACACGGAAACTATGGAGATAATCTAGTCGTAATAGGAAAGTTCAGTAGCGGTAGACGTAAGCAACGCTATTGTACACCACCTGTATACAATCAACTCTTAAAACTAAAGAAAAAAGATAGATTAGAACAATATTTTAATCTAAATAACACTATATTTTCTCAAAACTACAGATTAGAAGGTATTGATAAAATCTATTATATCTTTGACTATGCAGTATTTGAAGATGAATCAAGAACTAAATTAAAATATCTAATAGAGTTTTACAATGGAGATTATTATGACAAATTTAAAATTGATTCTTGTAGTAATAATGGTATTAAGTTACTGAGAATTAAGTATGATGAATTTGTTAATATTGAGGAAGTTGTAAATAAAGTTAATAGTGAATGTGTCTCATGATAATATGTAATAAAAATAAATAGTAGAGGATTGGTTTATATTGCCCGATAAACCATATGTAAATTCAAATAAATCTAAACCATGCTTAGATACAAATATATTATTGCCATATTCTAAAGAAGTATTTACAACACTTGATAATATTCATTTATTTGGATATATTCTTGGTGAACTTGATAATTTGAAGAAAAATGGCAAAACAGAAGAAGTTAAATTCCAAGCCAGACGAGTCACCCGTGATATCGAGAAGTACAAAGACAAAATTACTTACATAATTGATGAAACTGATTATAATAATTTACCAACTTGTTTTGATAAAGATGTAATGGATAATAAAATTATTACACTTTTGAAGGAAATGTATAGTAAGGATAATAGTTTTTATGCTTTGAGTAACGATCTACTGTTTAGAGCTAAGTGTAAGGCACTTGATATTCCTTGTGAGAAGTTTGAACCTACAGAATTTGATGGTGAAAATTACACAGGATATAAAATATTAGAAATGTCAGAATATGAGTTAGCTAATTGGTATGAATCAGAAACTAAAGCAAACCTATGGAATCTAAATATCAATGAATATTTATTGCTAAAAGTTAATGATTTAATTGTAGACAAACAAAGATGGACACAACAAGGATTTAAAGGCATTGTGAAAAAAGACTTTAAAAGCATGATGTTTGGGAATCTAAAACCAAAGGATATCTTTCAAGAACTATGTATTGACAGTTTACATAATAATCAATTTACTGCTATTACAGGAAAACCAGGAAGTGGGAAAAGTCTTTGTAGTTTAATGTATATTATGTGGGCATTACAATATCAAAAATATGATACTTGCGTAGTAATGTATAATCCTACAAAAGTACGTGGTGCAGTTGATATGGGATATTATAGTGGCAATTCCATCGAGAAAGGTTTCCAAAATTTCATAGGTAATATGCTTATCACTAAATTTGGAGATAAAGGCATTGTAGATAATTTAATTACACAAGATAAAATTAGATTAATACCTATGGCTGATAGTCGTGGAATGGAAATAACAGACAATCAAATTCTATATATAACTGAAGCACAAAATACTACACCTGACTTAATGAAACTTGCTTTATCAAGATGTAGTAAGGATGCAAAGATAATAATTGAAGGAGATCCATATCAACAGGTAGACAAGGTTGAATATGTTGGTAAGAATAATGGATTGCTCAGAGCAATAGAAATATTCAAAAATGAGGATATGTTTGGTTGTGTACATCTTCCTAATGTGTGGAGAAGCAGAATGGCAGATATATCTGATAAGATGTAATAAATAAATAATAAATTATATTATGTTATTTTTGGGATATATCATGTCGTGAGACACATCTCTATCCCTCTTTTTATTAAATTAAAGGAGTGAAGATTATTTAATGAAATTTGGTTAGTGTAAATTAGATATTAGTAAAATATAAAATAGTTAATAACAAATAAAAACACGGGTCTGGTACAAAGTACGCAGATACTATTAAAGAAATAAAGGGGATATATTAAAAATGGCAAACACAAAAGAAATTATCGCACGTATGGCTCAAATCACAGAAGGTACTAAAAAAGATAGTGAAAAGCAATTAATGGCATTTCTAAAAGTATTAGAAGATTGCGTTGAAAATAAAGAGGATGTTAAAGTTAGTTCTCATTTTGGAATGAAAATCGTAGAACGTGCTGGCAGAACTGGTCGTAACCCACAATCTGGTGAAGTAATTCAAATTGCTGCTAAGAATGCAATTAAGACGACTATTTATAAGTCTCTTAAAGATAAAATTGTACAGTAATTAAATCATCAATCTTGTATCGCACAGTAAGTCCTTATATTTAAAAGATATCTTTAGATATAAGGCAAAGCGATGCATTGCAATAATATTTGAGCGTAAGGCAAATTTTTTAATACAAATGATAGTTCACAATAATAATTAAAATAAAATAAAAAGGTGGCAAACAAAAATATGTCAATAATAAACAATAAAAAATTCTGTCCAATCTGCATAAAACGTGGTGGAACCTGTATGTGGGAGGATAAATTATATAAATTAAATGGAACAAAGAAAAGTCCTATTGATCTTGATATTACTGTAAATGGTTGTGGTGCATTTTTATTTGATGAAACTGTTGAAGTTGAAGATTTAACTGGAGATAATGAGCAAGAAGAACCTGAAGATGAAGAGTAATTAACTGAATTAAATTTTATCTAATATAAATTCCAAAAAGCATGTCGAGCGACAGCTAAAAAGAAGGAGAGATTTTTAATGAAACCAACTAATAATGTTAAAAACTATCTTGGTGATGTCAAATGGGTACTATATCAATACATATGTGATATGAATAGTGAAAATATCACAATACGATGTGGTAATTATGCTCTAAATAAACTAACTCCTATGGCTGGAATTACATCAACTTCTAATCATGACTTTATTCTAAACCTAAATGGAGAAAAGGTTACAATTTATCATGTACCAGAATTAGATAAAAAACAATTGATTATTTCTAATCATAATTTTGTTAAAAATGGAGGATTTAGTCAAAAAGATTTACAGGTAATACATCCAAATGATGTTGTATTATATTTTGCTTAATTATTAGTAAATTATTAATAATAGGTTACAGATATGATGAATTTGGCGATTCATTGGTAATGATATATTGATGTGTCTAGTAACACCTCATACTTACATGCTCATGAGAGCAATCTTTTATTTCCCTCTATAAATTGTTGTGGTGATGATTCTATGAAAATTGCATAAGCCAAACAGCAACAATAAAAACTTATTTTAGGGTTTGATAAAATTAGGTCAACGTGAGTGTAATTACGAACCTTCCCTAAAATCATGTGCATAAGTTATTAAGTTCTTGAAATACAGGCATTGCTCTGATAAAGAGTATGAGGTTTTTAGATGCACAATTATTAAACAATTCCTCTCATCACCCATTGTTTGTTCTCTATGGCGTTAATCACAGTTTATTTAAACTTAGTGATAGAGACAAATGGCATACTGCAATGAGACTGATGAAATATATGAGTATGCCAAATTACAAATAAGGTGGGTTTATAGGGGTAGACTCACCTTCATATTTTAAACCATTGATATTTTATGACTTAATAAGATGCAATACACATCTTAGCGACATGAGAACAAAGACTGAGATAGACTACGGTTAATATTTCAGTCTCTCATGTATATATATGGGTGGATAGGATAGTTGAAAAACGCAAGTCCAGCCACAACAAATTGAATTGAGTTAATTACTCTAACAAAGAATAAAAAATTAATAATCGAAAGAAGGAAATAATAAATATGTCTAATTCACGATTGATGGTAGAAGCAACCTATTATTAATATAATATGTTTTTTGTGTTATTAATTATTAAATATTCAATAACAACAATTTTAGCTAGTAGAAGGTGATGACCTCATGAACCATCATTAGAGATAACTCGCATCTTGCTTCTACTAGTTCTATATTCTTATGGGCGAGTAAATAATAAGAAAGCGAGGAAAAAATGTAAGTGTTAATAAATAAAACAGTAATGATTAAATGGCGTAATATGAATAAAGATTATTACATTAATAAAGGTTATTTCTATACAAAATTAGGTGATGAATTTGAAGTTAATGTGGAAGATTTATTAGATAAGTCTGCGGTGTACGTTGATGTAAAATGTGATAATTGTGGTGAAGTAATTAGAAATGTAACATGGTATAATTATAAAAAATATGTACATGATGATGGAAAGTATTACTGCCAAAAATGTGCTCAAAAGTTATTTGGTTTTAAAAAAGCATTAAAAACACGATTAAAAAATAGTAAATCTTTTTATGAATGGTGTTACTTAAATCTAACAAAAGAACTGGCTGATTGGATATTAAGTAGATGGGACTATGAATTAAATAACTGTAACCCACAAGACGTCAGTTTTAATTCTAAGGGCATAAATAAAAAAGGTTATTGGTTTAAGTGCTTCGACCATTTGGATCATGAGTCAGAACAAAAGAATATACAAAGTTTTGTGAATGGTCATAATGGTAGTATTACGTGCAATAAATGTAATAAGATTAGAGTAACAAATCCAGAATTAATTAAATTACTTGTAAATGAAGAAGATGCTAATAAATATTCTATGGGATCAAATGATAAAATTCCTGTTAAATGCCCTATTTGTAAATATGAAAAAGAAAAATCTATTTCAAACATAATTAGAGATGGTGGAAATATTTGTTGTCCAAGATGTTCAGATGGATTACCATACCCAGAAAAATTTATGTTTAGTTTTTTAGAACAATTAGAAACTGATTTTATAATACAAATAAGCAAAAATAAATTAAAGTGGTGTCAAAATTATAGATATGATAATTACATAAATAATATTAATTGTATTATAGAAACTCATGGAAGACAACATTATGAATTATCAGGAATAAAATGGAGAACATCATTAGAAGATATTCAAAACAATGATAAAGACAAAGAAATATTAGCAAAACAAAATGGTGTAGAAAATTACATAATAATAGACTGTCGAGAATCTAATTTAGAGTGGATTAAAAATAGTATTATGCAATCTAAATTACCTGAATTATTAAATTTTAAAGAATCTGATATTAACTGGTTAAAATGCCATGAATTTTCCTGTAATAGTTTAGTTAAAAGTGCTTCCGACTTATGGAAAGATGGAATTAATAGTGCTTTACAAATATCAAATATATTAAAAATAGATAGAAACACAGTGTCAAATTATTTAAAAAGAGGAGTTGAATTAGGGTGGTGTGATTATGATCCAAATGAAGAATTGAGAAAAGTAGGTATTTTAATGGGAGGACATAACGCTAAGAAAATAATATGCATAACTACAGGAGAAATATTTGACAATCAATATCATGTTGCAAATAAATATAATATAGATCAGTCTAGTATTAGTAGATGTTGTAAAGGTGAGTATAAATCGGCGGGGAAACATCCAGATACAGGTGAGAAACTAGTTTGGAAATTTTATAACGAAGGAGAATAAAAAATAATGACAAATACACAAAACGCAATTTCACTAAAAGAAAGCTTTAGAATTCTTACTTTTATTGATAAAACAATATCTTCTCTTACATCTTATCTTTCTAATAAAAATAATTCTATCTCAGTTAAGGAAATGCATTTTAAAGAGAAGTCTAACCCAGAGGCCAAAGACGAAGAGCTTGATATGACTACTATTAGGGAATACAAAGACGCTTCTACTGTTGATATTATACAACTTGTAAAGATGTTAATATCACAAAAAGCTAAATTAGAAATTGCTGTGGAAAACGCTAAACGTACTTTAATAATAGAAAGTGATATTAACAAATTTAGCTTAGATTCTGCTATATCAAATGCAAAACAATCTAGAAACTTAGCTAATGTGTTAGACAATCTAATTAAAATAAAATCTGAAGAAACTAAGCGTCAAGGACAGGCTTTTCGGTTTAATTTAAACCTTGAAGAAACTCCCTATCGATATGATATTAATGTTGTAAAAACTGTAGATTTTGATAAAGATATTATAAGTAAAAACTATAAGGATTTATTGAATATTACGGATAAACTTAGTATATCTATTGAAAAAGCTATGATGGAAGAAATTGTTGAATATGAATTTCCTTATAGTATTCACGATTCAACAGCAGATATTGTAGGGAAGTATTTAGAGAGTATTTAATCAACAAAATCCTAATTAACTATGACAATAATAAGGGAATTGCCTAACCACACTTCCCTTATTAAAACAACTAACCAGAAGCAAAGTAAGATATAGACTATTTTATATACATCTGGAATTAGATGTAAATTCAAATTGATACACAGTTATCAAAAAATGCATAATTATGTAGATTTACTTTACATAACTGGAAACATGAAGAACAAGCAGGTTTTACTTTAATAGTAAAAACAAGAAATCGCTAATCATTTTCATTAATCATAAAATCACTATTCGCAAATTCGATATGACATTATTACATTATAAAGCAAATACGATAATCGTTTCGTTAATCACTCTTTGATTAAATTAAAATTAAATTCTAAAATTTTATAGAAATATAAAATTGATATAATGGATATATAAAATTAGTCTCTTAGAGACAACAGGAACAAATAATAAATATTAATAATTACTCATAGAATAGTCTTATTTTGCTTGCTTTGGTTAATAAAATTATGTGGATACATTGAAGAAATACGAAAGTTATGATTCAATGTTGAAATATTAAGAGAATTACGTAAAGTTATTTTCCTACAAGAATTTAAATAAGGTAACTGCAATTAATTTAGTGGTTGCCTTCATATCAGACAGGATGGTAATGATGTTGTAAAGAATAAATCCATCTATCATTTCAAATAAGGAAGCAAATGACCGTCTCCCTTTACAATTTAAAACATAGGGTAGTGACCGACCACTAAGGAGGAAATTAATAATGACAACACAAGAATTTGAAAGATTTCTAATTTTATCAGAAAAATATAATCAAGAAACAATTGGTCATTTTGAAGACTATGAATATCATACATTAAAAAGTAAATTAACTAACATTCTATTTGACAATCAAGGAATTAAAGATAAAATCATTACAGATTTGAAAAATAATTTATATCTTACTGATATATTAAAATCAAGTGCATCTCAATCAGGAGAAATATTAAATAAGATTAAGATTATTAAAGAAACTTTAAATATATTAGAAATGTATGATTGGAAATTCATGCATTCTACTTATAGAACTGATGAAGGGAAACAAGTTGCTATTTGGGAACAAAATGGCGATGGTAAAATTCGAAATCATAAAATTTGGGATGTTAAGGAGTAGATATAATTTAATTATTTCATCTTAATGATGGATATAAAAGTCGTTTGTGTTTTAAACACGTTATATTGTCCATCTAAATTTCTTTAGATGTGGTCACACAAGGGAGATAAATAATATTATCATAATTGCCATATCTCCCTTCTCTATTCTATTGACAAAAATATCTGTTACGAGTGAGCAGATTTAAAATCACTGATTCAAAAAGTGGGAAGTACGAGTGACTTCCCAAATAACTTACGAAATGAGTTTAGCCGTGATATCTCAAATAAAAACGGCAATTATAACAATCCAAGAAAACTGTATTTTAATGGAATTGTTAATCTCTATATTCTCTTTAAGGAGGATTAAACAATGAAAGAAACTAATATTTATGATTCAATTAATGGAGACACATTATGCCCTGTATGTTTTGAGAATCGTTTCTGGTTAAAGTTTTATTGTGGGAAAACAATATTATGGTGTGCTGATTGTGGACATTGGATAGAGATATAGTTTATAAAAACAATAACACACAACGAGAGCAATATATCGGAACAAGCGTGTTCCTCTTTCTAAATATTTCACTATCGCTCAATATTTAGGATTTGATTATTAATTTAAAGGAGGTTATTTTACATGAATAATAATATTTTTCAAACTTCTAGCCTTAATATTGTTGCTTGGTTAATGACTAAGGGATATGATGTTAAAGATCAAAAGAAAATAAATAATAATACAATATTTTACTTTGAAAGAGATGATAATCTCCAATCTGCAATAAATGAATACAATAATAATATTCCACTAAAAGAGTTTATTTCTAATTTTAGAAAAGTAAAAATGATGATCAAGACATTATAAGTCTTTTTCACTTTACATGATTATTTTACAAGGAGGGTAGTTGACATTGGAAAGACAAAAGGAAATAAACATATTAAAACAGAAAATAACCGAATTCTCTCAATATGCTGTTCAACTGTATAAAGATGAAAGTGGTTCAAATATTGATGGATTTGAAGTAAGTACATATATAAAAGATAATAGTAAAATAAAATGGAATAGTAGTGCTCATTTTACAAAAATATATGATGGGATGGTGAGGAAACTAATGGAGCAAGGAAAAATTGATTTATTAGAATTAGGTTTGATAACTCTGTTGGCTACTTACGCAAACTATGAAAATAATGAGTTAATGTATGAAGAAAAATATATGACTCAAAAAGATATTATTAAGGTAAGTGGTTTGGGGAGAAGTAAAGTATCTTTAATGTTAAACAATTTAATAGAACAAAATATTTTATTTGTTAAAAAACATCCAAAAGATAATAGAAATAACATTTATTATATCTCTCCTTCTTTGTTCTTTAAAGGTCAAAATATCAGTAAAGAAGAAAAACAATTCGCAACAGAGAACAGGGTTAACGTGTAGATACTTATAGAGCAAAATCAATAACTGTGCTTATGTAGAAACATTTTTAAGGATTTTTATGTACGTAATACGGACATAAAGTGGTTAAAATAGGGTCGTTTTTGATAGTTATGTTCGTAATACGGACATGACTTAAAAGTGTTATGTAACAAGGGTTACATGGTTTATAGTGCTATATGGGAGTTTGGAGTCCTTAGTCGATGAAGGACTATAAGTGAAATAAATATTAATGAGGTTTTATATTGTCAAAATCAAAAGATGAACTTTATATTATTGGTGTAGATTTTAAAAACAATAGAGATAAATACAAAATACTTTTAAAAACCAATAATCCAGAATGGAATGATTTGAATTGCCTTCACGGTTATCCTTTTAAGAGTGGTGAAGCATGGAGACAATTTACAAAAAAGAAACAGGACAAAGATGGTACATTAAAGAAACAAAATATTGTTAAGGATGAGATTATTGATAAGAAATTATCAGACGTACAAATGCAAGAAATTAATCTCAAAAAAGAGCGTGTAAAACTCCAAGATTTAAGAACATCCATAAATAAAGACATAAGGCTCCTTGCCCGTAAAGAGTCTTTAAATGACTTGATTAAGGAGTCAATTAAAGATTTAAAACCATTGGTGTTTATTGAACCAAAACATACATATGGCGAAGATAATGAAATGGTCGTGCAAATCAGTGATTGTCATTTTGGTTTAACTGTTGATAATGAATTTGAGAAATATAATGAGGATATTTTTCTTAAAAGGTTAGCAAGTTACACTTTGCAAATTATTGATATTAAGAAGAAAGAAAAGATTAATAAATGTCATTTATGCTTCTCAGGAGATGCCCTTAGTGGCCTGATTCATGAAACCATCATTAGAAATAATCAATATGGAATTGTTGAACAAACTAAAAGATTTTCAGAATACATGTCTAAGTTTATTGAGAAACTGAGTAATCATTTTGAAGAGATTGTTGTTCATTTTGTAACTGGAAATCACTCTCGTAACAGTGAATTCAAAGATAAGGCAGAAAATAAAGATAGATATGAGAATTTTGTATTGGAATTTATGGAATTAAGAACTTCAAATTTGAAAAATGTTAAGTTTGAGAAATCTATATTAGATAATACAATTGCTGAATTTTATGTCAATGGCTTTTATAGTGTACTTTCGCATGGAGATAATGATGTGCCGAAGTCTACTCATGGTAGGTTTTTATCATTGTTAGATAAGAAACCTATATTTGTGTTTTTAGGTCATAGGCATCGTTTTGAAGTAATTACTGTAGACAAATGTAAAGTTATTACAGGTGGAGTTTTTGTTAACTTTGATGAATATTCGACCAATCATAGATATGTTGGCGAGGCAAGTCAAACGGTTACTATTATTGGTGAACAAGGGTTTATTTGTGCTTATGATTGTTTGATTTAATAATAAAATTTGAAGGGTAATATATACATATGGAAATATTAATGCCAACTGATAAAATCATAGATGAGATGAAATTAACATCTGCAATTAGAGACCGTCGCATTTTCATAAATGAAATTATAGACACTGATATTGCATTTAAGACAGTTTATTATCTAGATAGAATTGTTGCTTTAGATAATAAATCTAATATACCTATGTCTAAAAGAGAATGTATAGAAATACTTATAGATTCGCCTGGAGGTAGTATTAATTCAGGTTTAAGTATAATTTCAAAGGTGGAGGAACTAAAAGACATGGGATATAAGATTATTACAACAAATCAAGCATCATCTGCATCTATGGCATTCATGCTATTAATTGTTGGATCTGAGCGTAGAGCATATAGATATAGTTACGCACTTGCCCATCAACCATCGACTTGGATGGGAGGCGTATTACAAGAAATAGAAGATGAAGTTACTGAATTAAAGAGATTGTGGGATTTAATGAAAATGTTGATTATGAAGTATACTAAAATCCCAGAATCAAAATTAGATGAAGTTAAAAGAGAAAAGAAAGATTGGATACTTACGCCTTCTGAATGTTTGGATATGGGATGCATTGATTATATCATGTAGATAATTAGTAAAATAATTTAAATAATAGGAGAATAATAATATGTGCGATAATTGTAAAGAAACAAAGCAAGAAGAATTAACAACTGAATCACCTGAAACAGACAAAGAATCAAAATCACCTCTAGACGACATACTCATGTTCACAGAACCATTTTCTATCTCAACGGACAATTTAGAAAATGATGCTGATGTTCAAATTGATAAAGATGAATTTATCAAAGGTATGAAAGATGCTAGTTATTTTTCTGGAATGTATACTTGTTTTATTAATTCTGGATTTAATATGGAAGATGCAATTAGTATAATCATGAACAAAATGAATGTGGATCATAATATTCTGATGTCACGCATTCAGACAGATGGTAGTATAGAGGTTTCTAAGAATAGTGTTTTGATAAAAGAGAAGGATATGCTTTAAATATTATAATTATTTCAAATCTAATATTACAATAATAAAATTAAAATAAATATAAAGGTAGGAACATAAAATGCGTGTATTTTCAACTCAAGCTATGTGGGATAAAAAAGAAGAACAATGGTATGAAGTATTTTCAGTTGATGGAGAGCAATGTTCACAGGAGGAATATTTTAGGGAATTGGAAACTGAGCAATGTTTGAAAATTGATGAATGTGAGAATGTAGAAGAAATTCACGATGAAGATTGTACTTGTCCAGATTGTCAAGAAAACCGTAAAATGATTTATCTTGCAGAAGCAGTTAAATTTATGTTTGAAAATGAATTGTGTCCTAAACATGTTTTTGAATTGCTTGGAGATATTTATGATAAAGCAAATTATGAAGGATATGAAGAGGGATATGCGGAAGCAAAAGAGGATATGAGAGAGTGGTTGGAGGATTAGGTTATATAATAAGTCGTTAAAATCTAAGTTTTATTTTGTTAATTAGTAATATTTTACAGTAGATAGAGGGCATTTCTTTATTAGAAATGTCTTTTCTTGTGTTGTAAAAATACAATGCAAATTTATGATTGAAATGAGGTGAAATTAAGTTGATAAAAGAAAAAGATGATACGAGGTATGTCTACATTTATAATCCTTTCCAAGCATCATTCTATGCCTCTAAAGGGGTAATGATGTTGGAGACGGGAACTCATCCTACCACTAAGAAAACGTGGTATCGTTTTGGTTACGATAGTAGTCTGGAAGCATATCGGGAGTGGTGTTCTAGGAACAGATAGTATTTATGTTTGAGAAAAATAAGTTGAGAAAGAAGGATGATATTATAATGGAAAACAATAATTTAGTAGTATTAAATGAAGTATTTATAATTAGTGAGCAAATTATTCTAGGAAAAACTTTTAGAATTTATGGTGATTTTAGTAATCCATTATTTATGGCAAAAGAAATAGCAGAATGGATTGATCATAATAAACCTTCAGAAATGATAGATAATATTGATAATGATGAAAAGCAGAAGGCGATAGTATCGCACTCAGGTCAAAAGCGCGAAATGTGGTTTCTTTCAGAGGATGGTATGTATGAAGTTCTTATGCAAAGTAGAAAACAAATTGCTAAATATTTTAAGAAAGAAGTTAAAATAGTTCTTAAATCCATTCGTAAAAACGGTGCATATATGACTGAAGAAGTAATAGAGAAAACTCTAACTGATCCTGATTTCATAATTCAATTAGCCACTCAACTTAAGGAAGAAAGAATTAAGCGTATTGCTTCTGAAAATAAAATAAAGAAACAAGAATTGCTTATAGCAGAACAAAAACCTAAAGTTGAAATGGCAGATAGATTGTTTATTTGTGATGCAGAAGTTAATATTGGAGAAGTAGCAAAATTGTTTAATGAGAAAATAAGAAAAGGTAAATCGATTGGGCGTACTAAATTGTTTGATATTTTAAGAGATGAAGAAGTATTAATGGTTTATGGTTCAGAGAAAAACAATCCTAGACAGAAATATATTGATAATGGATGTTTTGTGCTGAAGACTAGTACATTTGATAATGGTTATGGTGGTACGAAATTATCATCTACAACTAAAGTAACACCAAAGGGGATAAATTGGTTGTGGAATTTCTTGATTAAAAAAGGATACATAATTATTGATGATATTTTGGTTAGTGGCGAAGAGGATTAAGTTTTATTGTTTTGTGTCTAAATAAATAATATTTTGTAAATTATAAAACGCTTGAGCAATCAGGCGTTTTCTGTGTGGATTTAAATTGTGTTTAGATTATGCCTAGTCTTAATTGACTAGGTTTTTATGTGAACATAATTATTAATTTTGTTCATTGGAAGATAGGTTTTTTGGGAGTCATGATCCCATCTCTGCACCCTATCTTCTATTTACTTTTTAGTGGTTGGTTTTAGTTAGTGCAGAGGATTATATAATTTGCAGAAAGAAGGGGTTAAGGATGATCAAAGGAAAAGAAATTGAAAATGTTAGCGGTATTTATAAAATAATTAATTTAGTAAATGGTAAATTTTATTTAGGAAGTAGCAATAATTGTCATCAGAGATGGATGGAGCATTTAAGTGATTTAAGAAGAAACTGTCATCATTCTATTCATTTTCAAAGAGCGTGGAATAAATACGGTGAAGAAAATTTTATTCATGAAATAATTGAAGTAGTAGAAAATATTGAACTTATAATAGAAAGAGAACAATATTGGTTAGATAATCTACAACCTTATCTTAAAGATAAAGGATATAATATTTGTTCAATTGCTGGAAAAACTACAGGATTTAAACATTCTGAAGAAACAAAACAATTACTAAGTGAAAAAGGAAAAGGTTTAAAAAGATCAAATGAAACAAAACAGAGAATAAGTGAAGGTTTAAAAGGTATAAATACATGGACTAAGGGAGTAAAACAAAGTGAAGAACATATTAAGAAAAGATTTGAAAATTTAATAGGAGTACCTAGACCACAAGAAGTTAAAGATAAAATCAGTATGAAAACATTAATGTTTAGTAAAGATAATGAATTTATAAAAGAGTATTTTCCTATAAGTTCTGCAAAACAAGATGGTTTTGATCCAAGTGCAATTGTTAAGTGTTGTAAAGGAAAATTAAAGTATTATAAAGGTTATATTTGGAAGTATGGAGATGAAAACATTGCCTAGAACTAAATCAACAACAAAACAACCACATATTCCTAAAAAGGAATTAAATTTAACTTGTGCGTCTTGCACGGATTTAAAAAATGAAAGAGAATATTATGTAAGTTACAATATAATTCATTCATCTGGACGTATCCCATACTGTAAATCGTGTCTGAAAAAAATGATATGTGATGATAATGGGAATGTTACTTTAGATAAGCTACAGTCAACGTTGCAATTGATTGATAGACCATTTATTTTTGATCTTTACAAAATATCACTAGAAGATAAGTCAGATACTTTTGGTGCGTACATGAAAAACTTATGCTTAAAGCAAAACAGGGAATTAACATGGAAAGATTCTGTTTTTAGGCCACAATTAAATAGTGAGTTAAATTATGATAATTCATTAGACCAACAGAATATAAGCAATAATAATTCATCGAAACAACCTAATTTCAATCTTACAGATGAAATAGTTGAAAAATGGGGATTTGGATACCAACCAGAGGAATATAATTATTTTGAAAAGAAGTGGAATAAACTTATAGATAATTATGGCGAAAAAACTTCTTTTCATATAGAAGGATTAATAACGTATATCCGCTTTAGAGTTAAAGAAGAACTTGCTACTGCTAGAGGAGATGTAAAAGAGGCAAAAGAATGGGCTT
>Ga0209728_1001353_pt1 | contig 15300 bp, 20 predicted proteins | sample RifGroD1_FD_183997 | JGI IMG/M metagenome (GOLD analysis project Ga0209728, IMG submission 183997) | Groundwater microbial communities from Rifle, Colorado, USA - Groundwater D1 (SPAdes) (version 2) | ecosystem: Environmental > Aquatic > Deep subsurface > Groundwater | place: Rifle, Colorado... | reverse complement strand
GGTTCTTTGGGGATTGGAAGAACTCGGTAGGCTGCACGAGGGAGTGTACTGTGGCACTGATGGAGTTTAGATGTATTCGAGTCGTGACCGGATGGAAAGACGGTATGCCGATCTTTTACGGGGATGCTCCCAAGTGGTTTAGGCGAAGGTGCGAGAACGATGGAACAATTAAGGGGTGAGTTCGAAATATTCATTAGCTATAACGATTTGGAGCGAGAACAAAAACGCGACCTAGACTACAAAATAACCACTGCAATTGATGCTATTGCTTCCGCCTTTGCAGTATGTCGTCATCAATCTGCACTTGCATTTTCTGCTGGGAAGGATAGTACGGTACTTTGGCATCTAATACGAAATCACTTTCCGGAGCAAGCAAAACGCATGAAGATTATCTATGGAAATACCGGAGTGGAATATCCCGAATGCGTAAAATTTGCCCGTGAATTAGCCAAGGAATGGGGTGAAGGAAACTTTTACGAGGCCACTCCCTTACGAACGGAATCTGAGGGGCTGAAATACTCAGCGCAACAAGAGATCTTGCAATATTTTATTGAAGCCGGACGGGTCAACGAAATTCTCAAGGATGACGGTAAGCTCAAAACAACAGGAACACTTGAAAGAGCTTGCCCAGCCCATTTACGTGAACGGTTTGAACGCGAAAAGATGATCTGGCCAGTAGGAACACGCAAGAATTATTGGTGGTGTGTAGATCAGTATGGTTGGCCACTGTTAGGAAAGGCCTTTTCTAAATTGAAGGCTCACAGGATTAACATTGACTGCTTTCTTCAGTTCTCAAAGAGCGGGAGTGAAAATCAGAAGTTATTAGTCTATTACCAATTACTTAAAGAAGTGAAAATCTCGCAAGCTTGCTGCGACATTCTTAAAAAAGAACCAAGCGAACGATTACAAGTGGAATTGGATGTCGATGTGATTTTCAAGGGGTTAATGGCTTCAGAGAGTCGGGCTAGGCAAACGAATTTTATTAGCAGGGGTTATTTGTTTAAATCTCATCGCCCACATCTTAAGGATGATCCGTTTTTTCACTGTAATCCACTCTCGATCTGGACAGATGATGACATTTGGGAATATATCAAGCGGTTTAATGTCCCATATGCATCTCTCTACGACATGGGATGGACCGATAAAAACGGAACGTATCATAAAATCAAACGCAATGGATGCATAGGGTGCGGCACAGATCTTATGTATTCCAACAATCATATGGCAATGTTGCGGCGAACACACACAGAGCTATGGACGATGTTTATGAAGAAAGGTATGGCTGCTGAGATCCAGAAACTCCAAGTTGCTAAAAGAAACGGCCAGTTATCACTATTTGATGTATATGACACTGATACTCTACTTGACATTAGGCCATGCATCTTCGACCGCGTTGATCGCTTGGTTTGGGATGATGACACATGGAGTGATGAAGCAGATGAATTTGATCCGGAAGTGGATTAATTGGTAAATAGGGGAGGAAATCATGAGATTTTCATGCCATAGACAAATCTTAAACGATGCTATATCGGTCGTTCAAAAGGCTGTAGCAACTAAATCAACCCTAATCCTTCAAGGTGTTCTTGTCTCCCTAAAAGGCAACGAGCTCCAATTTACGGCAACAGACCTTGAAATGGGCATACAGCATACGGTTCAAATCATTGACGCTCAAGAGGAAGGTTCTTGCGTCGTACCTGCCAAGATATTCGGAGACATAATTAAAAAACTGCCAAATTCTCAGGTTGATATCGGGGTCAAGGATGGGCAGATGATTATTAGGTACAAGGGATCATCTATTGAGCTACAAACGCTTCCGACGGATGAATTCCCAACACCCCCTGAGGAAGCAGACATGGAGATATCTATCCCATCTGAAATCTTAAAAAAAGGTGTAACTAAAACGATTAGGGCTGTTGCGATTGAAGCTAATCGACCAGTATTCACAGGGATCCTAATAGCGATTAAGGACGGCAGGATAGAGTTTGTCGCTACTGATACCCATCGACTAGCCGTTGTATCGAGCGTGATAGATTTCGCCGGAGAATTCAAAGCTATTGTACCTGCTAAAGCGTTGGCGGAAGCTCTCAAATTCAGTGGAGATACAAAGTTGAAGGTATCGAAGGGCTCGCAGCTTATTCTCGAATCTGACGCAACGAAGATATATATCCGGACGATCGAGGGGCAGTTCTCTAACTATCAACAGGTCATACCGAAAGAGCATCTAACAGCCATAAAGGTATCGAACAGTGAGTTCAAGGGCGCTATTGACCGAGCTATTCTGTTCACCGATAGTGATTCTAAGGTGATTAAGCTGAATGGTTCGGAGAGGATTTCCATAGCAAGTGCAAGTCAGAAAGGAAAGATTAACGAGCATCTAGACGTGGAGCATACTGGGGAACCCGTTGAAGTCGCAGTTAATGCTCGGTTTATCCTGGATGCACTAGGGTCGGTCGGGGAAACAGTTGAAATGGAACTCAATGGGGCGTTTTCACCGGTGACGCTTAGGGATGATGGATATATTCATATCGTGCTGCCAGTGCGAACGTTTTAGGTGAATATATGAAATTTAAGGAGGACAAAGCATGAGTATTAAGATTAACAAACTGGAAATAGAAAACGTAAAACGTGTCAAAGCCGTCAAGATCGAGTTCACTGCAAATGGTCTGACCGTGATTGGCGGTAAAAACAATCAAGGCAAAACGTCTGTACTGGACGCTATCGCGTGGGTTTTAGGCGGTAACTCATTTAAGCCTTCTGATGCCCAACGGACGGGATCAGTCATCCCGCCTAACCTCCATTTGGTCATGTCAAATGGGTTGGTCGTAGAAAGGAAGGGTAAAAACAGTGATTTAAAAGTCATTGATCCTAATGGCCAAAAAGGAGGCCAGAAGCTCCTTGATGAGTTTGTCGGGCAGTTAGCACTTGATCTGCCGAAGTTCATGCAAGCGACCAGCAAGGAAAAGGCTAATACTCTCCTACAGATTATTGGAGTAGGTGACAAGCTGTATGAATTGGAAAAACAAGAGCAGGAAACATACAACAAGCGCAAAACTATTGGCCAGATTAAAGATCAGAAAAGCAAGTTTGCAAAGGAAATGACCTATCACCCTGATGCCCCCAAGGAACCAATCTCAGCCGGTGATCTAATCAAGCAGCAGCAAGAAATACTCGCCCGTAATGGGGCGAACCAGTCAAAACGCCAAAGACTTCGGGAGATCTCGACAACCGTTAATAATTTATCAAACCAAATGGCTGAATTGCAAAGAAGATTGGACGCTGCACTTGCCGATCAAGAAGTTGCTAGCAAGTCAGCCCTTGACCTTCACGACGAAAGCACTGAAGAGTTGGAAAACAATATTACCAATATTGAAGCCATCAATATAAAGGTAAGGGCCAACCTTGATAAGGACAAAGCCGAACAGGATGCCCTTGAGTACAGCAATCAGTACGCAACCATCACAACGCAAATTGAAGGCGTTAGGAAAGAAAAGGTTGACCTACTTACGAATGCGGATCTACCACTATCTGGTCTATCTGTAGTGGATGGCGAACTTACCTATAACGGCCACAAGTGGGACAACATGTCTGGATCTGACCAACTAAAAGTATCAGTGGCCATTGTCAGGAAGCTTAATCCTAATTGCGGTTTTGTACTCATGGACAAGCTCGAGCAGATGGACATGGATACATTGGATGAGTTCGGTAAGTGGTTAGAAGCTGAGGGATTACAGGCCATTGCTACCCGAGTAAGCACTGGTGACGAGTGTAGCATTATTATCGAAGATGGCTATGTCAAAGGGGCCGATGAACCTATTCAGGAAGCAGTCCCTACATGGAAAGCAGGTGAATTTTAATGCCAGAGCTTAAGGGTATTATTCTTGGCCTATGGGAGCGTGTTAATCGAACCGGAATAAAAGAATTAACGGGTTTCCTTGATGAGTCTGATTTTTTTCAAGCTCCGTGCTCTGTGAAATACCATTTAGCCAAACGGGGAGGATTGGCTGAGCATAGTTTAAATGTTTTTTACCTTCTACATGAAAAAGTAAATCGTTACAAGATCGATATACCGGAAGAATCGATCATCATTTGCGGCCTTGGTCACGATCTCTGCAAGACTAACTTTTATCAAGAGGGCGGAGAGCCTTGCAGTGAAGCTCAATACGGTTACCTTTGTAACCTTTGGGCACAGAAACAGGGATTAGTTACGGAGATTAGATCAGACATACTTTTGAAAATATTTAATGAAGATGGACAGTTCCAACGATTCTTACCTACTGCAAGTGCAACTATTTTAATTGATTGGCTTAAAAATCGGCATCGAGATCCCTTTCCAGAATTGCCGGTTGTGTATTCAGTTAAGGATGAACTCCCCTTGGGACACGGTGAAAAGTCGTTAAGCGTACTTCAGGATTTTATTAAGCTTACTGATTCTGAAAAGCTTGCAATTCGCTGGCATATGGGGGCTTGGGATTTAAGTGATTATTCCGGTAGATGGGCCTTTAATAACGCCAACAAGATGACTCCTCTTGTAGCATTACTTTCAACCGCAGACTTTGAGGCAGGAAATATTTTAGAAAGAGAAGGGGAGTGAATTTTGATGCAAATCTCACGCGGTAAGATCGCAAGGGCCCAAAAGGTTGTTATATATGGCCCTGAGGGAATCGGTAAGTCTAGTTTCTTGGCAAATTTTCCTAATATTATTTTCTGCGACACTGAAGGCAGCACGCTTCACATGGATGTCGCTAGAACGCCGAAGCCTAGCAGTTTTGCCATGATTATAGAGCAGGTCAGATACTTCATAAAGAATCCCCATAAATGTAATACTTTTGGAATTGATACAGCGGATTGGGCCGAGAAGTTATGTGCTATAGAGTTATGTGCAACGGCAAAGAAGGATGGTATAGAAGGCTTTGGATACGGAAAAGGGTATACCTATCTGGCTGAAGAGTTTGGAAAACTGCTAAACCTATTGGAAGAACTCATTGAAGTTGGGGTTAACGTCGTAATAGCAGCTCATGCTTTTACGAGAAAATTTGATCAACCAGACGAGATGGGATCATATGACAGGTGGGAATTGAAACTCACAAAGTATGTGGCTCCTATGGTTCGAGAGTGGGCAGACATGGTCCTATTCGCAAATTACGAAACCTACATTGTCAAAACAGATGATAAAAAGAACAAAGCCCAAGGCGGCAAACGATTTATGCACACAGCCCATCACCCATGTTGGGACGCAAAGAACCGCCATGATCTTGATCTGAAATTACCTTTTGAATTTAAGGCAATAGCTCACTGTATCCCGGTTAGAGGTAATTCAACACAGACATCCACTAAGGTTATTACTCCTGAGGTAGTGCCGCCTATTACCCCTCCAGCAACCACATCGCCTGAGGCTCCAGAGGAAGCACAACAAGTAAATCAAACTATACCTGCAACAGAGTCGAAGAGGGAATCATGCAGCCCGGCACATGCTATTACTAATTACGAATCATCTTGTGCGGAGAATTGTGTTAGCTGGGAAACGTGTAAGGGCATTAAAGAAAACCACCAAGGACAGCCAAGGCAAGATTCACCTAATGTAGAAACTCCTCCTAAAGTAGAACAGGCTGAAAATGATCTATCAGGTGTTCCAAAGCCACTGGCAGACTTAATGGCTACAAACAGCGTGACAGTCAAGGAAATACAACAGGTCGTCGCCAGTAAGGGGTACTATCCAGAGAGCACGCCGATAGCCAACTATGACCCTAATTTTGTATCGGGGGTATTGGTGAGAGCATGGACATCGGTATTTCAGGCAATCAAGGACTTTAGGGATGACATTCCATTCTGATCTGCATTGTAAATCGAGCACGGCCAAGAGAAGTTGACAATAGGGGAGGAAAAAGACATGAGTAACGATGGACGCGAATTAGGTTGGGATGAACCCATCGAGAATGACGGCCCAGATTTTGTAGTGCTACCCGAGGGTGATTATGACTTTGAGGTTGTGACCTTTGAGCGCGCAAGACACAACGGCAGCGATAAGCTACCAGCTTGCAATAAAGCAATTGTCCACATCAAAGTACAAGGATCACAAGGTGCGACCACCATTAAACATAATCTATTTTTACACTCGATCACCGAAGGTATGTTGTGTGCGTTTTTCGCTGGCATTGGGCAACGAAAGAAGGGCGAAAAAGTCACAATGAACTGGAACGCTGTGGTAGGAGCAAGGGGCCGCTGTAAAGTCGGAGTTCGTAAGTGGACAAGCGATAAGGGTAATGAAATGACCAACAATGAGATCAAGAAATTCTACGATCCGGGAGAAGGAACACCGACCAAAAGCTTTGAGGCTGGGAGGTTCTAGTCAATGCAGCTAAGGCCATATCAACTGGAAGCCCGACAGGCCGTGCTAGACCAATGGGCTAACAACATACTCAAAACCCTATTGGTGCTCGTAACTGGCGGGGGAAAAACAATAATTTTCTCAAAGATCGCTGAGGAATGCGTTAAAAATGGTGAGCGAGTTTTAATTCTCGCTCACCGCGGGGAACTGCTTGATCAAGCTGCCGACAAAATGATGAAAGCTACAGGTCTTGGATGTGCAGTAGAAAAAGCCGAACACTCATGTATGGATAGTTGGTACCGAGTGGTCGTTGGATCTGTTCAAACTCTAATGAGAGAAAAGAGACTTATGCAATTCCCGACTGATTACTTTGGAACCATCATCGTAGATGAAGCTCACCATTGCTTATCTGATAGCTACCAACGTGTACTAGGTTACTTCGATAAGGCAAAGGTACTAGGTGTTACCGCCACGCCTGACAGGGGAGATATGCGCAACCTCGGGCAGTATTTTGAAACCTTAGCCTATGAATATACTTTGCCCAAGGCCATTAAGGAAGGCTATCTTTGCCCTATCAAAGCACAGACTATTCCGCTAAAACTGGATTTATCAGGCGTAGGAACACAGGCAGGTGATTATAAAACATCAGATTTGGGGTCAGCTTTAGATCCCTACCTGTATCAGATTGCAGAGGAAATGACTAAGTGCTGCATGGATCGCAAAACAGTTGTATTCCTTCCACTGATTAAAACAAGTCAGAAGTTCCGCGACATCTTAGAATCCAAGGGGTTCAGCGCGGCGGAAGTAAATGGTACTAGCGAGGATCGGGCACAGATTCTTAAGGATTTCGAAACCGGCAAATACAATGTGCTTTGTAACTCTATGTTACTTACTGAAGGTTGGGATTGCCCAGCAGTGGACTGTATTGTTGTTTTGAGACCAACTAAAATGAGAAGCCTTTACGTACAAATGGTCGGGCGCGGTACCCGCTTATTTGATGGCAAGGATTATTTATTACTATTAGATTTCTTGTGGCACACAGAACGCCACGAACTCTGTCACCCTGCACATCTCATATGCTCATCGCCTGAAGTAGCTCAAATTATGACAGAGAACATTGAAGAAGCTGGGTACCCAGTAGATATTCAAGAGGCTGAGGTAAAAGCCACGGAGGATGCGGTGGCCGCACGAGAGGAAGCACTAGCAAAACAGCTACAGGAGATGAAGAACCGTAAACGTAAGCTCGTTGATCCTCTGCAGTTCGAGATGAGCATTCAGGCTGAAGATCTGGCTGGATATGTCCCGGCGTTCGGATGGGAGATGGGGCCACCATCAGATAAGCAAGTTCAGACACTTGAGAAGTTAGGTATATTCTCGGATCAGATAGAGAGTGCAGGCAAGGCGGCCAAGCTTTTAGACAAGTTGGATATGCGTCGAAATGAAGGGCTTACTACTCCAAAACAAATTAGATTCTTGGAGGGCCGGGGATTTCAGCATGTGGGTACTTGGGAGTTTGAAGCAGCGAAAAAACTCATTGACAGGGTTGCTGCCAATGGCTGGAGGGTACCGCATGACGTCAATCCATCAGAGTATAAGCCAGTAATTACTAATCACGATTCGAGTATGGGGGGAGTGTGGTTGTAGTGAAAATCGTAAAGAAAGATAACGCAGGTTCAGATTATTATGTTGAAACGGTTATATGTGACAACATCAAAAATGACTTCTATGGTAAACAAATCGAAAAATTCTTAAACGACAGGTTTATGACCAATGAAGATTATTACGTATTAGAATCAGATGATTATGTACTACGAATTGAACCATTTGAACCTTGAGATCGACTAAATCCTATTTATTGGGGGCTTAGACATGAGCGATTCAAAACGGTTGACTAGGAAGTTTGGGGATAAAACAGTATTGCCGATGTTGCCAATGCCAGAAACACAATGCGAGAAAGACTTGGTTAATTTTCACAAGGTGAGAAGAGAAATCGAAACTAAAATAATTAGGCTTTCGGAATATGAAGATTCAGGCTTATCTCCTTCTGAAGTTGCCGAACTTGCTCAGGCCAAAGCAACGCTAAAGCATATTGAGAGCAAAAAGCCATGAGCTTTGAAAAACAAACTGATTTACTCGAAATATTAGATCATATTGACCCTGCTCAGCTCAATTACCAAGACTGGGTAAACGTCGGCATGGGCCTAAAGGAAGCAGGATTTACCGCGAGTGACTGGGATTCTTGGAGCCAAAGAGACTCCCAAAGATATCACGGCGGCGAATGCTTCCGTAAATGGGATGGTTTTCACGGGAGCGCTAAGCCTGTCACAGCCGGTACTATTGTGCAGCTTGCCAAAGACCAGGGCTGGCGGCCGGAACGTTCAGATGGCGGCGGTCATGAACTCGAGTGGGGCGCTGTGATCGGAACTAAGGATAGCTTAGTCGTAATCGATAAGAGCTGGGTAGAGGCCAGAGAAGTCATTGAGCCCGAGAAATGGGTACCAACTTATCAGCTTGTTAAATATCTCGAAACCCTTTTCGAAGCGTCAGAAAATGTGGGATACGTTACGGATAGCTGGGAGAAAGACGGAAAACATCTACCAACAAAGGGTTGCTGGGACCGTACAGCCGGTGAACTTATTCAGCAACTTAATCAGTGTAAGGGTGATATCGGGTCAGTCCTGGGAGACTGCAAACCAGACGTTGGTGCATGGATCAGGTTCAACCCACTGGACGGAAAGGGCGTCAAGAACGAGAATGTCACTGATTTCAGATTCGCTTTAGTTGAAAGTGACGAAATGGAAATTGATAAGCAAAACGCAATAATTAGAGAACTTGAATTACCTGTTGCTTGTTTAGTCCACAGTGGGAAGAAGAGTTTACATGCAATCGTTAAGATCGATGCCGATACTTATGAGGAATATCGCAAACGTGTTGATTATCTCTATGATGTGTGTCGCAAAAATGGCTTTAAGGTAGACAGCCAAAACCGCAATCCCTCCAGGCTGTCCCGGATGCCCGGAGTTATGCGGAATGGCCAGAAACAGTTCCTGCTCGATACAAATATCGGCAAGGAGAACTGGAAGGACTGGCAAGAATGGATCGAGGGCATCAACGACGATCTACCAGAACCAGAGAGCATGGCAACCTTTTGGGACGACCTCCCGGAGCTGTCGCCACCTCTTATCCACAATATACTCAGGCAAGGCCACAAGATGATGTTAGCTGGACCAAGTAAAGCCGGTAAGTCGTTTGCCCTCATCGAGCTATGTTGTGCTATTGCAGAGGGCAAAAAATGGATGGGGTGGGATTGTGCCCAGGGAAAGGTCATGTATGTCAATCTAGAGCTTGATCGGCCCAGTTGTCTGCATCGTTTCAAGGATGTATACCAGGCTTTAGGATGGGAGCCGCTGAACTTAGGCAATATCGATGTGTGGAATTTGCGCGGTAAGTCGGTACCAATGGATAAGTTGGCTCCTAAGCTGATCCGGAGAGCGCAAAAGAAAAACTACACAGCTATCATCATCGATCCCATTTACAAGGTCATTACCGGTGATGAAAATAGTGCTGACCAGATGGCCGCCTTTTGTAATCAATTTGATCGTGTTTGTACCGAATTAGGGGTGGCCGTGATCTATTGCCATCATCATTCGAAGGGTAGTCAAGGCAACAAGCGAAGCATGGATAGGTCTTCAGGATCGGGTGTATTTGCCCGAGATCCGGATGCACTCTTGGACCTTATTGAGCTGGACCTAACTGATTCGTTGCTTAAGCAAGAGGAAAATAAAGCGGTTTGCAAGGTGTGCGAATCATGGCTAAAAAGGTATGTGGCCAACTACCAAGATGAAGTATCTCAAGATGATTTATGTAGTGAAAAGCAAATTATATTGGCCTGTGACAAACTGTTAGGACAGGAATTATATCGGGAAATGCTCAATGAAATCTATCCTGTTAGGAAGAAAGTACAACAGCGGTCAGCTTGGAGAATTGAAGGAACGCTTCGGGAATTCCCTAAGTTTAACCCTGTTAATATTTGGTTTGATTATCCTACGCATCAGGTGGACGATATCGGGAGCCTGAAAGACGTTGAGACTGAAGGGGCAGCACCATCATGGAAGGGTAATTTTACTAAGAAAAAGAAGCCTGAGGAACGCAAAAAAGAACGACTAGATTCACTGGAAACTGCTATCAAGGGATGCTCTTTTGACGGAAATATTACAGTAGAGGCTCTCTCAGAATACATGGGGACAGTCGAAAAAACGGTAAGAAATAGAATCAAGGAGCATCCAAAATATGAAATAGTTCACAATGAGATTAGGGAAATATTCGATAAAAAATAACTTTTCCCTAAAGGAAAGTAAGGAAAATCGTTCGACATTTACTTTCTCTTAGGGAAGAAAAACTCGGTGTTTTATTATTTCCCTCGTTCTTTCTCTTAGGGAAGAAAAACTCGGTGTTTTACCGACTTTTTCACAAAAGGAAAGGGAAAGGGAAAATCTATACTACGTATAGGTGTTTTTCCCTTTCCCTAGCACGTGGGTTACGGGGGAAAGTAAGGAGGCGTCGGCTAAGCCTCCTTACCTTCCTTCCCCTATCCGTAACTAGGAGAATTTTTTTGAGGGTTGAAAAAATCGGAATGTTAAAAAATGGGAGGTTTAAAATTATGGAAGATCAAGAAGGCATTATTGCTGTTGATGAATTTAATGGCAAATATAAAATCAATGAAGATTACCGGCCAATGGCAGAAGCTCTAAAAACAAAATTCAAAGAGCTTGAATATGTGCCAGTGAAAAATATCCTCTTCATCGAGAACACGGAGGACAGGCGCAAGAAGAATAACTTAATTGTTTATGCTCAGATAAGCAAGATGCCGCCAAAGTTTGAGGAGATTATTTATCAAGTAACCAAGAAACGTTTTGAGTACATGCTGGAGATTTTCAAGGAAAACACAATTTTGATGAGTAGGTCGCAGATCGTCGCCCTGATCTATCACGAGCTAAAACATATTCAGTTGGTACAGTCAAAGGATGGCCCCAAGATCGATCTCGTTGGACATGACGTAGAGGATTGGATCAACATGGTTGAAAAGCTGGGGCTAAACTGGGCCAGTACTAAAGGCTCAATACCAAATCTCTTGGATGAAAATATCAACTGGGAAAGCATCGAGGGACCGCATTGCCTTTTCCCTGCTGAAATATCACTAAAGCTGGTGAAGTAATGCGGACGGAGTTTTTCATGGCCATGAAACCACCAACGGAAACACACCAAGAGAAAAAAGCTAGGTGCGTAAAGGGTAAACCACAGTTTTACGAAGACGATCGACTTAAGGCCGCTAGGGCTAAATTAACAGCTCATCTGGCAGGACATATACCAGATCAGAAATACACCGGTGCAACGCGACTCATAACAAAGTGGTGTTATCCGATCACAGGAGATCACTATGACGGGGAATGGAAAACCACCAAACCTGATACCGATAACATGGTCAAGCTACCCAAAGATGTCATGACTAAACTAGGTTACTGGACAGATGACGCATTGGTTGCGAGTGAGATCATTGAAAAGTTTTGGGCCAAGGTACCCGGGATTTATGTGGTCATCGAAAGTCTTTAAGGTGGTGGAGTGATGCAGGAGAAGAAAATATATCTCGGTGATCCGCGAGGAGATAAAAAGGATGATCACACACACTGGCAAGATTTGCTCTGGAACAGCTGGCATGCGGATCAAGCGCTATATTATCTTTTGCACGGTATTCGCTGTGGCGGGGCAGAGGTTGTACGAACTCAGAGTGGATTCCGCTTAATACCGGGGGAATGGTCGGTTGATGAGTGGGAGGAGATTAAGCGAGATAAGTTAAGCCTTCTTAGGGATAAGTTGATTAAGGTTTTCAAGCTTACTAGGCTTGGAAAGGTAACGGATGAGAAACTGCCGGACGGATTTTTTAAACAGGGAGGATAAGAGACGTGAGTAATTTGCTAAAACAGGTTGATGCCGAATTAGAGATAGCTAAAAGACTTAATCCAATAATGGCCATGGGTATGTTAGCTATAAAAAAAATGATCGTTGAAGAGAATCAAGGTGTTATATCGTTTCATCGCCTTAATGGATTAACTCCAACGATCACCTCGTGTAGAGATAAACTATTCGAAGAGATTGGTGAATATCTCCAACTTACAGGTAAAGGTATGAAGGCTAGTGGTGAAAAGAATGATTGTTTTACTTCTCCAAGAAAGTTAATAAAGGAACTTGCTGACGTGGCTCAATCGGCGGTTACACAGATGCATGTTATAGCTGATGAGGCAGGAATTGATATAGGAGAACTCATGGATGAGCATGAAGCAAAGCTGATTGCGAAAGGCTATTTATTCAAATGAAGCACCTGAAGTATAAAAGCGAGCTTTACAACTGCTGCGCACCAAGGTTAGTTGGTCCTGATATGTACACCTGTGATGCGTGGAAGGTGAGAACAGGGCGAGAGATTAAAAACGTTGAGACGTTGGATGCGCTGGGAAAAATGTTGATAAGGAGCAATAAGGGATATCAAAGCAAGTCAAGGAGTTAATAGGATTCCGTTAGGAGGTGGGATTTCAATGGGTGGCAAAAGACTCGGTACAGTCAATATCCAGGAGATAGCCTTAGCAGCTGCTGTTGAGGCGCTGAAGCTTCAGAAGAACGATGAACGGATGCGGATAAGGAAGAACAGATTCCATAACACTGAATTACTCTTGAAGCACTATCTTGGACTAGTAGAACATTTTGAGCGTTCACAAGATAAAGCCTCGGAAGATCTAATCGAGGCGTTTAGTATTGAGGATATGGACAATGAAGAGGTTATTATCCGGGCTATCCGACGGAGCAGGATACGAACTAAAGTTATGATAGGGCAGATAGAAATCTGCTTAGAGATCCTTCGGGCGAAAATGATCACTAAGGGTCAACCAGAAAGATACGAAGTTATCCATAAGCTTTACCTAGAACCGAGTAAAATTTCAATGCAATGGTCAGACAGATTGCTGGTTGTGGCAGCTGAGATTCGTTGCGGTGAGTCATCAGTTCGAAGGTGGAGAAATGAAATGATTACAGAGCTGAGTATTTTACTTTTCGGCGTGGATGGCTTACAACTAGAGCTTTAGAGGGTTTTTAGGGGCTTGACTGAAGGGTGAAAGAAACGTGAAATTTACATGAAATATTTACCGTGTTATAATATTAGTATTGAATTTTGTCTTCAAGAAAGCCGTCCGAATTGGGCGGCATTTTCTATTTCCGTCAAGGCGGTGATTGTCATACTGAAGCCAGCTTACCCTTACAAGGAAAAAATACAACAGAAGTACAACGAGATTATATTTCAAGATAAATACATGTTCTACAATTGCGATGCTTATTGGAGCTATGAATTTAAGCTTAACCCAGATTCATGGAACTCTATTGAAATGGTAAGCGTTGACTCCCAAGGCAATGTAATAGGGTTCTTGAAGGCAAACGTTGATAGATCGGCAGAAAAGGTGTCATCCCTAGGGGTCGTGAACTTCTATAATGCTAACGCCGTATTCGCCAAAGACTTACGGCAATTCGTTTTAGATTTACTGTTTAAGTTTAATATCAGAAAAATTGAATGGACTGTCGTTATCGGTAACCCGGCTGAGAAACTATACGACAGGGCCATTGCAAAATATGGTGGCAGCGTTACTGGTGTTCATAAAGAAACGGTAAAATTGCAGGACGGCAAGTATTACGACATGAAGGGGTATGAGGTATTCAGATCTGAGTTTAATCTAAGGCTGTGATTGTGGTGGCTAGGTTAGCTTTTTCGTGTGTGGGATTCGAACCCAGAAAGGCTGGGCTCAATCCTAATTGTGGGAACTGCAAGAATTGGAATGGGACATGTTTAGACGCGTGAGATATTAGATGAGCTGTACGAGGGAGTCCAAGGTTTTATACGTTCGATAGGATGATGTGTGATAATCAGGGTATTAGAGTGGAATGGAATAAGATTTTAGGCATAAAAAAAGACCCATTCTTTAGGTCTGCGTTTTCTAAGAATATTATTTTTGAATGCAGGACATTTTTTTTATCATTGTTAAAGAATCTATATATTGCTTCAGTGAGTCGAATTATTGATACAAATAATTCGATTGACTTGACTGGATCCAAATTGTAATCAAACATAGTACAACTCCACCTTTAGTATTCTTAAAAATTGTCCACGTTATAAGTATGCCGTAAATAAGAGTATTTATACATCCTTCCGAACTGAGCAGGTAATCGAGGTGTCCGGAATGAATGTCGGTAATCAGGGTGAAGTTGGGCGATGGGTACAAGGCCTAATTATAATTAATATAAGTGGGTTCTATGAATCAAAATACTGGCGAAGGCTGCGTAAGGAAGTATTAAAAGCCGACAAGTATGAATGTCAGGTGTGTAAGGAAAAAGGATTCTACACTAAGGCTAACACGGTCCACCATGTCAACTACGTAAGGTTACATCCAGAGTTAGCGCTTGAGAAGTTCTATAAGAACGATGATGGTGTAGTGAAGAGGAACCTGATTTCTGTTTGTCATTTATGCCATGAGGTATACTGTCATCCCGAAAGGATGCAGAAAGAGAAGGAAGAACCTTTGACGGTGGAGAGGTGGTAGGGTAATGATAATTGCATTAACAATGCACAGGGATAGATACTTAAAGGGATGCATGGATGACCTATTGGATAAATACCACAACATAGTAATTGGACGCAATAGATTAAATAATATAATTAGAATTGCTAACGGAGACGTAGTAAGAGGCTTCACTTCTTCGTCAAGAATGGATGGGATTAGAGTGGATATAGCAATAGGAATAGATTCCGACCGTATCTCGCGTCATTCTAAAATAGAAGATCCTGTATGGGATTTTGAAAAGTTGTATAAATACCTTGATGGAATCTCCAAACAGATACCCCCCATCCAATAAATACCGATATTAATCCAGGCCCATCTCTC
>Ga0209728_1001348_pt1 | contig 15354 bp, 33 predicted proteins | sample RifGroD1_FD_183997 | JGI IMG/M metagenome (GOLD analysis project Ga0209728, IMG submission 183997) | Groundwater microbial communities from Rifle, Colorado, USA - Groundwater D1 (SPAdes) (version 2) | ecosystem: Environmental > Aquatic > Deep subsurface > Groundwater | place: Rifle, Colorado... | reverse complement strand
TCTGGTTCACCCTTTAGAATTTTAATAGTGTTAGACACACTTTGATTTAATGTGTTTTTAAGTTCTTGGATATATAAATCTTTCTCGTTTTTCTTATTCCAAAACACAATGTTCCACCCCTTTTCTAATTTACTTATTCCTTATCATCTATTGATATTTGATGTTCGTAATAATCTTCCCATGACTTTATAGCTTTAGAAATTTGCTTCCCACAAATCGGACAAAAATTCCATTGGATGCCCTCGCTGAACGGCCTAATAATAACTTCTTTCCCATATTTCGATTTTAACTTTTGAGTATATGCTATGTCAACATATACTTCACCATCTTCATATTTAACACCACTCAAAGTAAAATACATTTCGCAACCACCACAAGATTCACAATTGTTTTCATTCACAAACTCACAGATATTATCATTTGCCATTATACTTCTGACACTCCAAATAATTTCTTTTTCTTTGTCCATTAAACTTTCACAAAATTCACACATTAATTATTTCTCTCCTTTATTCATTCCCATATGGCACATAATTTTTAGCAGAATGATAAACCCATTGTCCTTTTTCGTAGAACAAGAACTTTGGATAACCATTACTATCGTCTAATACACCATACACAATTTTAATTATTAAATCAGCACGAAACGTTGGCATATCGCCTTTATCTCTAACTTTAAACATATATTTGTATCACCTCTCTACTTTTGGATGCTGACCACCATGTAAAGTTAACTCCTTTATTCCATAACTTCCATCTTTCTTAATTAATCTATAATGAATACCACTCCTATATGATTCTTTTGGAGGAAGAATTATTCCTTCTTATCATTTTCAAAAATTAAAATATCATTGATCCTGAAATTTCGATTCATAAGATAAGTAATATAGTTCATACACCAAATATTATCCTGATCTATAAGTATGTCGAGATAATATTTTAAGTCAGATATATTAATATCATAATGTCTATAGAACATTGTTTTATCTTCGTATTCGAAATAAATAGTAGCAGTATCATTATATACCATATATTTTAAAACTTCATCTGTTTTTCTACAAATAACTATTCCAACATTCAAGGTTGTGTTCATAATTTTTAACCAATCTTTTCGATCTAGTTTTAGAAATTCTTTGTTGATTGTTGATACCTTTGGTACTATTTATTAAGATTTCCATAAGATTGTGATACCTCCAATGCCAATAAATCGATTCATTTATAGTATAATTAATATTCATATGTGTAGTATATACTCTATTGTAATAAAATACAATAGAGTATTAAATATTATTTATTGCTATTATATTAAATTTAAGTCTAAATCTTTTTTACGTATTTTTGTATCTAAACATTCAATGTTATTCCTATCACTATCAATAGACCATAATTCATAGTGATATGTTGTCAATCCTTCATTCCTTTTTCTAATAATCCTATATGGTAATTTTTCTTCTATGTAGTCTTTATGTCCTTCTGTAATCCACAATATTATTTTACTATACCTATATACAGTATAGAAAGTTTGTTTCTTATACCATTCTTCAAAGCCCCAACTCCATTTACTTGAATTACAATCTCTACAACTTGGAATACAATTGCTTAAATCATTCGCTCCTTTATCATGTACATGTTCTTTATGAAAATCACCTAATTTAAATATACCATCGCGATTTATTAAGTGATTCTGTAATTTTTTACCACAATAAGCACATACCTGATCTCCTTCTTTATCTTTAAAAAAGTTTTTACAATGTATCCATTCCTTCTCGCTAATTTCATGGTTCCTATGTTTATCTGCATATTTTCTAGCCTTAACTTCCGGTCTTTTATTATATTCTTTATAATATCCTGCATCACTGGCAGCTTTGCGTTTTCCGTGGTGATACTCTCTATTTTCAGGGAGTGTCCTTCTTTTATTATCACTTATTCTCTTTCTTTCTGGATTTTCTGATGCCCATTGTTGTGCTTTTAAACTACTACATTTTTTACACCAAGTTCCCAACCCATCAGTCTTATTCTTTGTTTTATAAAAATATTCTTCGGTGCATGACATCCAAGGATCTTCTTCTGAGAAATATATATTATGTATACTGCATTTCTTTTGCAATTCACCCTCCTCAGTTATTTTATGACATTCTCCGTATGTTTGAACAATATTATCTTTGATTCCTGCCAACTATTAACTCCTCCTTTAATTTTAATAATACATTAAAAACATCATTTCCTTGGGTTTAAATATTCATTTAGTTTTTGATAATTAAGAACTGCTTGTTCTTCTTTTGTTAAAATATTATTATAATGACCAAAATCACATTCAATAATATCTGGATTAGAATTACAAAACTTGATTGATGATTTAATAGATTCTTCATAAGATATTTTTCTAGTACCAACATCCATATAACGATTGAATAATTCAGATTCATGGATACGCCTTTTAACATATTCTTTTTCTGATTTTTTAAATCCTTGTGTTAAATCGTCAAATATTTTTTTGTCTTTCTTTTTCTTTTGTGAGTTTTTCTTTATTCCTACGAAATTCTTCTCTTTTTACGACATCATATATTTCGGAATCACTGATAAAAGTACCATCAATTATATAAGCCATTTTGATCTTCCTTTCTTTTTACATATATTTAATAGATTAAAAGCAACATTTTATCTTGTTTCAAAAGGACATTTACATTCCAAATCACTTTCATTTTCGATATAAGGGCATAAGTAACCATCATCTTCAGAATACATACTTAAACAACTTTTTACTCTTTCACAATGTCTGCAACAGCCCTCTTTACCATAAAAGCATTTAGTAGGATGACCTTGTTCTAACATAACTGGGTTTTTACACTTAATCATTTTCTTTCCTCCTTTAATTTTAATTCTTAATAAGCATGAAAATATAAGTTCATGGGATTATTTGAAATCAAAATTAAGCTGTTCCAATTCTGATTTAATTTGATCATCCAAATACAAAACAACATCACCTGCATATTCATATGCTTTTACAATTTCTCTAATTTTAGATTTTTTAAGATTTGGGTATTTCTTTTCATCCACTTCAACCAAGATATTTAATTTTATAATCATTTTTAGTCACTCCTTCACTTTAATTTTAAGTTCTAATAAGTGGCACATTATATTTTTCTGTCCAATATTTGACCTGATTTAATGCTTCTGGTTTAGTTCCTACATAAACAGAATCACCTATTTGATTATTCTCTTCATCTTTTAATTGGACTACCCACGCTCTTTCAGGACGATTGTACCACATGTCGATACTGAAAGGTATTTCTTCTTTTGGCAATTCGCAATTCTTTAACCATATATGTTTCATATGTAAAACCTCCTTTCTTGAATATTTATGACCTTGGCATTTGATTATAATTCTTTAAATCTCGTTCATAATACTTTTCAATCTTATCCTTTAAGTAATAAACATCGTCTAATTTATCTTCATCAAACCAAATAGTTCCCCATTTGCCATTTGAATATTGTACTACATATTTTCTGGATTCCGATCTTGGAATTGTATCCGTAGGGTTATCTATTTCGATTACCGCATTTAACCCATTGCTTAATTTAATTTCGTTCATTATTAAAACCTCCTTGATTTGCTCTATATACACATTATACACTACCCGATAGGTAAATATCAAGTAGTGTAAAAAAAATTATTTTTATATCATATAATCTTTGAATATTAGTTTGAAAATATCTTCAAGCATAGGAACTACTATCCCTCTACCTGCTCTCTCATATAAATTTGTACTTGACAAACCACCTATATCTTTTGCTTTATAAAAATCCTCATCCTTATATCCCATCAATCTCCAACATTCTAAAGGAGTTAACCTTCTCATCTTTCCATTATTCTTATCATTAACAAGCTGTCTTCTCCTTTTTGTCTTATATCCTACTACTGATGTACCTTTCCAGTAGTTTGCATCTATACAATAACTAATATCTTGATTCTCTAAAACTTCATAAACATTTTCATATCTATTTTTATTTATGTAATAATTGTCAGATACTTCATCTTCTAGAATATCTTTAATTATTTTATCAGTCAGTTTACCTTCTGGTAAAATAACATCTTCTGTATTGTTTAATATACTAATCATTATAACTCTTTCTCTGTTTTGAGGGACATTAAAATTTTTAGCATTGAATACTTTATAATAATTTGAATAACCCAAGCTCTCTAGATATTCAATCCATTGATTAAAATATTTAATATGATTCTTACCTACTAAATTTTTAACATTCTCCATCATTAAATATTTAGGTTTCTTTAGATCAACAATCTTTTTGCATTCCCAAAGCAAAGAACTTGCCGTACCACTCCCTTCTTCTAAAGACCTCTGATGACCCGCCACGGATATATCTTTGCATGGATAGGAATATGTAAACAAATCAAAATCTGGCATCTCATATGGATTAATTCTTATAATATCTCCCATATTTTTAGTGATTTTATCAGCAATGTAAATTTTCTTTAACTCTATTCCTTTTTTCGGTAGATCAAATTTGTCAGTAGAGAAATTATATCCTACATTTTTATTTTTTAAATACACATACATTTCTTCATCCGAAGGAACTTCTGTATTTAAATCTATTGATTCATGTATTGCAGAATATGCTAGTAAACCCCATTTTTGTATCTCGCTTATCCCAACTATTTCAAAATTGATTCCAATATTTCTTAATGCCATTCTTTGAGATCCTACTCCAGCAAATGACTCAAATACTCTTAATTTATTTTTATTCATTGTTTTTACCAGTAATTATGTCTAATATATCATTTTTAATATGTATAGCAATATGCTTCATTAAATTAGGTGGAACTGCCCTGCCAATTCTTTCCCAGTTTTGTGTTGGGCTATGTAATAATATAAAATCATCTGGAAATGTCTGAATTCTTTTAGCTTCATCTATACTCATTAACCTATCAACTTGTGGATGATATGGTCTTGTATGATGTTGCTTAATTGTATAATAAGGTTCTTCCCACTTATCCCTTCTAAAGCTTTGTTCATATACCTTCAATCCATTATCTTTACAGATTTGTTTTATGTCTGTACTAGAACATCCTGCATGAAAATAATCTCTTATTAATTCTTCTCGTTTTGAGTGATTTGTTTGATCAGTACCATTATTTAATAAATCCTCTATTGCTTCTTTACACGATATTTTGTTCCCTGTGGGCAAGGGAAACGATGGTTCAATGTTTAAATCATTTCTAACTCCAATTAATATTGTCCTTTCTCTCTTCTGGGGAACTTCATAATCAGAAGCATCTAAAACCTTAAATTCAACTTTATATCCGCTGTTTCTTAAAGTTTTTAATATTTCTTGCAATACAAATTTTGCCTTACCCATAGTCAAACCTTTTACGTTTTCAGCAATAAATACTTTGGGCATAGTATCTTTTACAATTCTAGCATATTCAAAGAATAAGTCATCTACTCTTTGTTTAGTGGAAGAATAATTCATCTCCAAGCCCCATCCTGCTTCTCTCAATCCATTTATGGAGAACGCACAACAAGGCGGAGAGCCATCTAATATATCTAATTCGTATTTATCCATATGTATTAAGTCTAGAATTTCTTTACCAGTCGTTTCTCTAATATCTTTTTCTAAAACTATTGTATTTGGATGATTTATTTTATAAGTTTCTATTGCATTTGGAATAAATTCAGAAGCTAATTTTACATCAAATCCTGCTAATTTATACCCTAAACTACTTCCTCCACAACCACTGAATAAACTCACCACATTGTATCCATTTTTCTTTATTGCATTAATCTCACTTATATCTAGTTGTGTTTTCATTAAATACCTCCATATTAATATTATTTATACATCCAACATTTCTTTAATCTTTGTTCCTAACAAATAAGCAAAGTGCGAAGGTATTCCACTACACCTTTGATATTGCTTATCCAATGGAATATCATCAGGAAAGTAAAAACTATCTGGAACACTTTGAATTCTTAAGCATTCTCTTACAGTAAATCTTCTAGGTGGTTCACATTCATATGTATCCATTTTTCTTATATCATAATTTGGTGGATTTGGATGCAATGGTAATTGTCTTGCTGTTGATACAATCGTAAATGATGGTTCGTCCCATTGTCTCTGTCTATTTCTTGAAACATATCTAGGAGAAAACCCTCCTTTATAATAATCAGTATGATTTCTTATATCATGTTTATCTTCTGGATTAGGCAAATCTCCAATAGCATCTCTAAGAACCTTTTTCTTATCTTTGAGCAATGGTTCTGGAAATGCAAATGCTTTGTTTAAATCTTTTCTTACTCCTACTATAAAAACACGTTCTCTTTCTTGTGGTACTCCATAATCAAAACAATTTACTAATTTCCAAGTTACATTATATCCTGCTGATTCGAATTGAGAAATTAGATTATCAAAGAATGGTTTATGCTTTTTGAAAGTTAAGCCTTTAACGTTCTCTCCTATAAATACTTTCGGTTGTTTTTCTTTTACTAATCTGTAAAAATGAGATCCTAAATCTCCATAATTTTCATCTTTCTCACCATCTCCCTTGCCTCCCTCACTAAATGGAGTACAGGGAAATCCTCCTACATAAATATCCGCATAAGGTAAATCATCTTTTTCTAGTTTGCGAATATCAGCTACTCTTGCATGATTACCAATGTTGATATTATATGTTTTAACTGCAAAATCCTTATTATCAATAGCATCAATTATATTATATCCGGCTTGTTTAAAACCTACTGCTCCTATTCCTGCCCCACAAAACAAATCAACCATTGTATAATTATTAATAAATATCAACCCCTATTTTTTTATTATTTTATTGCTATATAACCTTCAAAGTTCATCCATCTCCAAAATACATCAATCTTTCTAAATCCTGCTTGCTTTAATAAATCAATATTCCAATTAGATGTCATAGGAACTAATACTCCTTCAAGAGCCATTCTTTTTCTATCAATTTGCTCTTGTGTATATCCATTATCTTTTTTCATTTGCAAATATTCATCAACCATAATTTCATTAAGCACATTGCAATTTCCCAATACTTTTTCAACCATAATAAAAGTTCCATTTGTGCTTAAATTATCATATATGTTTTGAATAATACTTTGCCTATATTCAATAGGAGTAAACTGAATGGTTAATACAGACATAATTAGTGAATATATATCTGTAGGAAAATTATTTCTTAAATCTATTTTATCTATATGCACAATACCATTATGTATATAATCCTTGAATCTATCTCTGGCAACCTCTAGCATTGGCTCAGACACATCTATTCCTCTGAATTTAGCATTTCCCCAATACTTTTTAACAAATCTTTCTAAAGATAATCCATTTGAGCATCCAATATCTAATATTGACTTATTATCTGTTTTGTCTAATGTCTTGCATCCTAGATTAAATACTGCATTTCTCATAACATTATATTGAGGAATTGAACGTTCTAACATATCATCAAAACAATCTGTTACTTCACTATTAAACTCCCATTTTTTGTCTTGTTGAACTAAATGATTTAATGAACTATAATTACTCATAAAGAATCCTTCTTTCATTTATTGTTTATATTTTGTTTGTGGTATGATCTTATACAAAGTTTCTTTATATTCGTGACAATAATCATTTTCCACATCATTTAACCCTTGGCAGTTTTCATAACTACTAAAATAATAATGACAATTTATGCAACATACTTTTATCACAAGAATTAATTTTTCGTTAGACATATAACATCAATACTCCTTTTATGTTATCTTTTTCTTGTATTCACCTTTAAGCATCTCAACTGCTTCAATTAAAGTATCTGCACTACATCTATCCCATCTAGTCATATTTACTTCTACATAATATTTTGGAATTGACGAATCATATTTTTTAAAACTAATATTTACTTGATGTTCCACACACCATTCAATTGTTTGTTCTAAATCACTTGTCTTATCTTCATCAACATAAAATTCGATATAGTGTTCTGCTTTATTGTGACAACCATTGACCGCACAAATTCCTCCTTGATTCTCATTAAAATTTAAAATGTAACCATCACCAAGTTCAATTAAATCATTCTCTTTAACACACTTATCACAAATTTGAGTGTTTTTTTTCTCCATCATTAAAATCAAAGTTCACATAATTAAAAGTAATACCAATAAATTTATAATCGCTCATTTTTAATCCTCCATTTATTTATTGTTTATCTCTTTTGCAAAACAATTATCACATAGCCAAAAGATACGACTACATTCCTCATCTAGAAATTCTTCTCCTGTCCCTTTTTTAATTTCTTTTTCACAGACTTCACATATTCTATTCATAATTATATTCCTTCCTTATATATTTTATTTAATAGTAATTATATCTTTACAATAAATTTTCTCATTACATTTCGGGCAATCAAGATAGATTCCATGCACTTTTATTGCTTGAGGTATGGGAAGTGAATCAAACATAGCAATTTTCATTTTGTTTGATTTGTTCCAATCTTCAGCTAGTGAATTTTTATTACAATTTGGACATCTATATAAAAAATTCATAAATATTACCTCCTTAATACTTCCATTTACTCACTCATGCTCTATTATTCAAACCTCTACTTCCTTCGGAATATGAAGTTCACGGAAATTATTCTTGATCCCCAAGCAAATGAAGTTTACCTTGCCTTTCAAGAATATCTAATATTTCATCTTCTGCATACCCCTTGTCATATGCATCTATTAAATCTTTATCTGACATTTCTGCAAAACACTCTTCTTTACTTCCGAAAACAGAACAATTCAATCCACAATTGCCCCACATACCATTTTGAAAACACTGATCACCACTTCCATTTGTAATATAAAAATCATATGCTTTTTCTTCATAGGTTAACATATATTATATACCTCCAATTTTATTTATTATTTAACTTAGACTCTGAGTTTTATTTTGACTTATACAATTCATTTAGCTTTTTGTTTAGCATCTTTATTTCAAGTGGATTGTGTGAGTGTTTAATTTGCTTTTTTATATTACTAATGCTTAAAACATTATTATCAGCCGTATTATTCCATTGTTGGCTTAATTCATCTAATACATTTTTTAAACTCTTTCCTTGATATTCAATATGCTCTGGATGTTCGACAACCTCATTTCCTGTCTCTTTTAATCTTTCTACTAATTTTTTTAATGCACTGCCTACTTCTTTAGGAGAATAGATTCTACCAAATTTCTTTCTGAGAATTATATACGCATAATCACCACTTGATTGATTTGTAATCCATACATATAGTAAATGAATTGTCTCAACTGCATCATTAAAAAGACTTGGTTTATCTTTTAGTAACTTTTCATTATCTAATGCAAATTGAAGACATTCAATACAATTTGGTATCCAATGATTTAATTCATGTAATTCAAGAGTATTCGTATTTTTAGGTAATGTTTTATTAAGTAAATCTATATATAAGTTTATTTGTTGTTTAAGTTCTTCTGTAATTGTAACCGCATCCTTTCAAATATTAGATTAAACTAAGGGTTTGCTTAGAACTTAAATTATCCCAATTAATTTCAATTCTTTCACAACTCTATTAACTTCTTTCAAAGTATCCTTACCCTTAACATTTTCATTTAGCTCACAAGGTAGAAAATAACTAGACTTATAAAAACATATGTATTTCTTACTTGCTATTAATACCATATCTAAAAAATTTCCCATATATTTTTCCCAAATAGTGTCCATAAATGTTAACTTAAATCCTAGATTTTTTAAACCTTCTTTTTGCTTATCAGTAAAATCTTTTTTATCGCCAAATATTCCATATGTATCAATCGTTTTTAATTTATAGTTTTTCATTTTTACATCTCCTTAATGCTTCCATTTACTCATCCATGCTCTGTTTTTCAAATACAATTATCAATTAAAATATGGATTTCCTAGTACACCTAACATATAGGAGTCAAACACCTATCACAATCAGTCCCACAACCAATATAATTATCATTATAAATCCAATCAAAAATCTCATCAAAATCAAATATAACTTCATTCCCTTTAGGATTTAAGAATACAAAGTCATGTTCCTCATGAATAATAAAATAATCAGGTAAAAACGTATTCCCAATTAATTGATTTAAGTTGTTTTTCAACTTCTGATCTTTCTAAAATTCTTGCCATTTACTCATCTCCTTCCAACAACTCTATATTTTCATATTTATTGCCTATAACTTCACACGAATAATCTAACCAACGATAGTGAACAACGCAATCATTTTTGATTACAAATGAAGCATCTTGAAAGTCAACTACTCCTATAAATGAAGGTCTTTGTGGATAACGAGAATCATGAACCTTTAAGATGTCTCCATAATAAATTTCTTTATTGTTTATATCAATTTCGCCAATATATTGACCAACTGTTTCAGGAATAACTCTATATTCTTCATTTAAACCAATTTTAATAAAGTGGCCTACTTCACCCCTCATAGGCATTTCATTAGATGAATAATAATCACCAAACGCCCATGTATTATCATCTATACATTTACCTCGAAACATAATTTCTCTCATATTATTTCCCTCCTTCTAATAATTCCTTATTCTCATAAATATTACCAACAACTTGAATATCCATCAACTCATCTAATTTAACATACCTAGTACGTATACCTGCTGGTACATGTTTCTTTAATGATTTTGCATAAAAAGCACAATCTATAAATTCAATTACATAATAGTCACCTTGCCAACCAATTTCCTCAATAATATCTCCTTCATATACTTCATTTTTCTTTTTGCTATTATCTTTTAAACCTGAGAATTGCTGTTTTTCTGCCATTAAAGCTTGAATATCCCAATCTCCCTGATATGTGGCTGCTCTTTCCATCATTTCGTTTAAGGTAAAATACCAGAATTGATTTTCAAAATAAGTTCTGAATTTAATTTCTTGCATTTTAATTACCTCCTAATATTTTTTATTTATTATCCCATAAGTCAAGACACTTATGCTATTTATTCCAATTAAAATCAAAAATATCTTTATATTTCCAATATATTTTTATACCAAACATAGGAAATGGAATAATATAAACTGCTTCATTCTTATTATCAATAAATACACCAATCCACAAATCATACCACCTGAAAAATGGCTTAACTTTTAACTTTCTACCTTCTATATGTTGCACCCAATGAGCATAAAACATCTCAGGAAGGAATTCTTGCTTATAATCACAATGTTTACAATATAAATGCAAAACATTATTCTTATCAATATGTTCCAAATATAAATTGCCACACCCCTTACCACATGTCATAGGATGCACTGGGGCTTTATTCTGCCAATATTCAAATGCTTTTCTATATTTTCTTTTCCAAAACATTATTTACCCTCCTATATTTTACTTAAATCATCATATTCTCTTTCAATACTACTTTTCCATTCTTCATATACTTCTCTTGTTACAGGCACTCTGATACCAGTCTGTAAATGTGCTATATAATCATCGTCAGTAACATAGAATCCATCAATAAGTAATTCTTCCAACTTGTTTTTGTTTTTGCAATATATACATTCTTCTTTTGGTTTGTCGTTACACTCACCTTTATATGTACCTCGTTCTGAGCATTCAGACAAAAAATATGCATTACACATATGTCTTCGGAAAGGAAGTACTTTATTGATATCATACATATAAAATTTAATTTGGTGATTTGTTTGATTAACTTGAACCTCTTTATTAATATTCATTTGTTAACACTCCTTTTTAATTTATTATCCCAGGAAACATGCCTTTTATGTGGTAATCATTTACATATGAATTCATTTGCTAATTTCCAACTATTTATCTCCTTAATATTATTCATAACCATTTCTTTTTTAATATTATTTTGCAAATCTTTTATTGCGGTATCCCTCTCTTCTTCAGAGAAATTATATCTATTACTTTTGTTTTCTTTATAATTGGTATCAATAGTAAATTGTATTATTTTCATGACTTATCCTCCACAAGTTCAATTTTATCGTCATACCAATCAACATTCTTATCAAAGGGTACAACAATTAATTTCATATGATTTTCTCCATGATATTGTTTATCGTCAAAAGCTTTTCTACATTTATCATATTCACTACAATGCCCGAAGCAATCTGAATCAAATCCTTGACCCCAATCATCTCTAAATATATTCCATTTTTCTTTCATACAACGCACATGATAGACAGTTATTCCATTATCAACAACTTGCATTTTATCCCATTTAATGTTTATGAATTTTCTTTTAATTCCTATCATTTATTTATTTCCTCCATTAATTTCTCATAACATCTTTTAATTATTTCCGCATCATATAAAGCATTGTGTTTTACTTTTTGCCAATCTCTTAAATTACCTCGACTTCCAATTCCACGACTAGGAGCAAATTCTTCCCGACTAATATCAGGATCTACCCCCTTTATTTTAAACAGAGTACAAATGTCGAAAGGGATATAATATACATTCTTAGGGACATTAAATGCATGACCAAATATATCATTGAATAATATCCAATCATACGCCAAACAATCTGACCACATTTCTACGGAAGAAAATTGTGCTAACCATTGTGTTAAGTATTTATTAATTAATGATTTATCACCTTTTACACAAGTATATCTTTCGTGTGGTTCATAGTTCTTATCCCATTTAGAAAGCAATAAATTGTCAATAATGTTATCTTTTAACCAATCATCTAATTGTGATTTATCATAATCGGTTAATTCGGCATAAAATGTATATCCATTTTCAGCTATCATCCCTATGCTAACTAATGTTGTATTTTTATGCAATCCTGTAAATTCAGTATCAAAAAATACTTTTGTCATTATCTCAACTCCTCCAAACTATTCCTCAAAGCCTCTAATTGCACCTCTGCACCTTTAATTTCCCATGTTGCTAACATATCTGCTAATGCTTTGATATAACTGATTACACCTTGAATATTAACAATATTAATAATTGTTACATTACCCTCTGGTTTATTATTTTCTGTAAAACTATTACAAAAGCATATTCCTAATGATTCAGTTTCGCCTTTGTTTACAATTTGACTAACTTGAGTGGTGTTTTCACCTAGAGTTATTACTCTGGTTCCGTTAGGCCATTGTTCAATCATTTTATTTTTCTCCTTTTATTAATTTATATTATTCCCTCAACAAACAAACTAAAATTACAACAAAGATTCCTATAATTATTACTGCAACAAATGATGCTATTGGATCTACTGGATTATTATTCATTGCATTATTTGCTTGTGATGCTTGATTAGTGATGATTGAAGATGAACCTATCATAACTTTTTATTACCTCCCTTATTTTTATATTTCCTCAAAATAATCATCATTTAATGAATATGATAAATCTCTTCTATACCAATGTTTCTCAAACACCAATTCATCACCAAACTTTATAACCTCCCATATTTGATTAGTAAATTTATTTTTAAATTGTTTACCAATTTTATAATTTTTTGCATACATCATTTATTAATCACCTCATTTCTTTATATATTATAACAAATCATTAAATTAAATAATATATCCTAAACATGAGCGATAGCGAAATGTTTAGTAAGGGAATATTTTTGGCACAAAAATGTTACCGCACGGTCTCTCTTCGTTTCATTCTCCTTTCTCTTATTTAATATAATTGGGGCAAAGTATGCTTCTTATTGATATATCAATAAGGGGTAGAAATTACCCCAATTATTATTTATATAATTTTAATCTTCTATTAATTTATTTATTATCCAATATGTTTTATCTCTATTTTCTGATTTTCTAGACTTTTCTACTTTAGATATAATAACAAAATCTAAATTATTATCTTCAAATAGTGAGTTTATAGTTTTCATTCCTAAACTTCCATGACTGGCATCAGGTGTGTTAAATAATTTATCCATTAATAATCTCTTAAACTCATCCCTCTCTTCTTCGAACATTTTTAATCCTAAATATTGACTTACAATATCTGTGAGTGTTAAAGCATCATATTCATCCTCTAAATGTTTTATAGTAGAATAGTCTATATTTAACTTTTGACAAACAATAAAATCATAACTATTGGCAATCATTAGTTCAGCACTTTCTATATTTTTAAGTTGTTTTATGTACATTATATCATTTCTTTGAAGATTGGTATGACCTCCACTATCAGTAATTATATTTATACAATGACTTAGATTTTTCCTGCCATACTTTTTAACGAATTCTTCTACTCCGAAATCCTTTAAATATTTTACTTGTGCAATTTGAGTATTAAAATTAGTCAAACTCATTTTCAAACTTCTATTACTCCTATTCCTTATATAGATATTAATTTTGTCATTCTCATGTAGAATTCTTTTTCTGCCAATACATTGTATTATTGTGTCTGTATAAAAATAATCAACTATCATATGTTTTACAGATTCGTCTTTTATGTTTACACCATTATCTATAACACTAGTGGTACACAGCACTTGACAATCAAATTTTTCATTTTCTATTATCTGATCTTTTATTTCTATATTAGAATATTTGCTAGATTTACTGTTTGTACTGCATAAGAATTCTGCATCTGTTAAATCTTGACTTGCCTGATATACTTTATCAACATTTCCAAAATACATTGCTTTCTCATCTAATGGTAATTCAAAAAGCATTTTCATTAATACTTCATTATCCTCATAAAAATAAATATCATTAATGTGATCTGTATTTCCTTCTATTGTGTACTTAATTAATTTTATCTTTCTATACACTTCAAGATAATTTTCTATGTGTTCACTTGTGGCTGATAAAAGAATTTTCACTGAGCAATTTATATCAATCAACCATTCAATAATTAACTCTGTATTCCTATTAAAATCTGCATCTCCAAATATATAATGTATTTCATCTGCAACAATAAAATCATATTCTTCCATTGGGACACCATACATAATCATTGTTTCTACTTTTTGATAATTCATAACAGTTATAACATCTTGTTTATTTTCTGTTTCTACCTCATGTAAAAACTGTGCTTTAAGTATGTCTCTATTAGATAAGAATAATATGCTTAGTTTTCTTTCTTTGCAATAGTCATATAAATCATTCAATATGAAATAACTTTTCCCTCTACCTGTACCTGCTGTACCAAGAATCATGTCACTTGGTTTCCAATTTATTATATCTTCTAATTTTATTAAATCACTGAAATGCTCCAAAGAATTTGCTCCTTATTTTATTATTTCATCATTTTGTAACTATAAATAGCATTTTGTAAATCTGGTGTATTATTAAATATGTATACCTTTTTGTTTGGTTCATGAATATCTGGTCTCATATTAAT
>Ga0209728_1001347_pt1 | contig 15355 bp, 5 predicted proteins | sample RifGroD1_FD_183997 | JGI IMG/M metagenome (GOLD analysis project Ga0209728, IMG submission 183997) | Groundwater microbial communities from Rifle, Colorado, USA - Groundwater D1 (SPAdes) (version 2) | ecosystem: Environmental > Aquatic > Deep subsurface > Groundwater | place: Rifle, Colorado... | reverse complement strand
ATACCAGCCAATATTATCAGTAGCCTTTGCCCAACTTATACCATCAGTCGAGTACCACATATTATTTGGTACAGGAATATACTGTCTTGATAGATATATATCTTGTGCTGATATACCTTCACCCATAGTCCAGATTTTATTATCAAAAACTATAGTTGAATAATTATTATTTGATCTTACACCTCCAATATTATCAGTAGCTTTTGTCCAACTCATACCATTAGATGAATACCATACATCATTCTTAACTCCATCTCCTGATAACCCTCCAATAATCCAGATTTTATTATCAAAAACTACGCTTGAATGATAACACCTTGCTCCCCAGCCGAGAGAATCCGAAGCCTTTGTCCAAGTTATACCATCAGATGAATACCATACATCATTTAGAGGACCTAAAGAACATCCGCCAATTACCCACATTTTATTATCAAAAACTACGCTTGTATGACCATATCTTGCAGTCCAACCAGGGTTATTCGTAGCCTTTGTCCAATTTATACCATCAGCAGAATACCATACATCATTTTTAGGAGTACCACCATCACTTCCACCAATTACCCACATTTTATTGTCAAAAACTATGCTTGTATGATTATTTCTTGCTTCCCAACCAGCATTATTTGTAGCCTTTGTCCAATTTATACCATCAGCAGAATACCATACATCATTTTTAGAATCAATGTAAGCACCTCCAATAACCCAGATTTTATTATTAAAAACTAAGCTTGAATGCCCAGACCTTACTGTTAATTCGTTAGAGTCTGTAGTTTTTAGTACCCATTTAAGATATTTTCCTGTTATACGATATTTTCCTGTTACTGTGGAAGTTAAATAAGTTACAGATAAGGTGCTTTCTACTATGACACCATAATAATTGCCAGATGTTAATTTCACTGCAACTTTGTCACCATTAACAACACTTGTAGTTTTTAAACCAGTATCAGACCCATTTTTTACAATAGTTCCTTCTGTAATAGTCGCAGTTGCAGTTGGAATACTTGCTGGTAATACAACTGTTGTTTCTGCTGATGTATAACTTGTATTCAAATCTGCACTTGCCACAGGTGTTAAATTTATACTAAAATAATTAGTTGTTCTTGTGGTAATTTCATACTTTCCCGTTAGATTATTTACATTATAACCCAAATATGTAATGATCAAAGTTGATTCTACCTTTGTTGCCAATGTTTGGCTTGATGTTAATTTTATACTAAGTTTATCACCATTAACAACGCTTGTAGTTTTTAAACCAGTATCAGTCCCATTTTTTACAATTGCTCCTTCGCTAACAGTTGCAGTTGCAGTTGTAATATTTACAGGTAATACAACAGTTGTTTCTTCTGATGTATAACTTGTATTCAAATCTGCATTTGTTACTGGAGTAAATACACTTGTAAAATCATTCTTATTTATCAACCCATCACCATCACTATCAACATAATCTTCAAAATTTGATATAGTTAAGTTAGTTATTCCTAAATCAGAGTATCTTTTTAGTAAATTTGTTTTTATTGAACTAAGATTTAATCCAATCCCATTATTTTTTATACTAGTAACATAAGTTTGATTGTCCAATATTCCATCTTGTTCTATATCTGTGGCAATCTTTGATATTAATTCTGATAAACTTGCCACATCATTTTGTCCTTGTAATATAGAAGAAACTGCCAATAAAATAGCATTGCTTTCTCCTACCTTACTTATATCCATTTGGTCAAAACTTGATAAATTAGCAATATCTTTAATACTAAATATTTCTAATATTTCTTTTTCTGCTTGTGTTTTTGCCTCACTAAATGTCTTATAATTTTGGGTTATAAGATATTTAATTCTTTTAGTTTCTAAAGTTGTTAATAGATTTACATTGATGTTAGTCGTAGCCGATAAATCAGCAATTGCTCTTAAACTTAATTGAGATGCTGATAAGATTCCTTTAACTTCATCAAAATAATAGCCATTTGCTATAACTTCAACATACTTTGAGCTTATCTGTTTACCTAACGAAAACACCCCAAAATCATCAGAGGTTTGAATCTGATAGTTACTACCAGTTGGCTCAAGGTTATTATCAAGTGCAGAAATTGTTATTGAAGAGCCTTGAATAAACGGTCCTTTTTGTACATATCCTTTAATAGAATATTTTGTAGTCGTTCCGTCATTTGGTTTGTTATCTTCCGTATTTTGAGAACAAGCCATAGCAAAAAATGCCAAAATTATAAATAGTAGAAACTTTTTCATTACATCTCCTTATAGTTGTAACCATATTAGATTAATATAACACTAAAAAAAATATTTTCAAGAAATTAATATAAAATTGTTTTAAAAAAAAGCGACATTTTTGCAAATGTCGCTTTTTTACACCTAAGATAAATTTTTCTTTTTTTTAGGTTTTGGTTCAGAAAGTTCTTTAGCTGTTATTCTTATTAAATTACTAATCCACTCCCTATCTTCAAATTTATCTTCTATAAGAAAATTTAACTTTGCTCCCTGATATGGAGAAGCCTCAACAACATCGCCGATAAAAAGTCTTCCGTTTTCAGTAGGTTTTACAAATAGCCTATTATCACACACAAGAGCAACAATTTTACCATCACTATAAATTGCATACTCACCAAACATTTTCTTGTAAGTAATTTGACCACAATTTTCCATTTGTTCAACTATGAATTCAACAAGACTTTTATCTGATGCCATTTGTTTTCCTTTTATTTTTTATTTATTTTTTTTAAATCTATAAAATTTGATTAATATTATTTTATCACTTATAATAGAAATGCAAAGATAAAAATAATCCAAAGAATATAGGGAAAAATAAATAAGTATTGCATTTGTATATAGAATTTCATTTCAATTTTTTAATATTTTGTTATTTAGGAGTAAAAATGCAACAAGAAAAAACATTCAGGTCATTAATTGATACTGCTCAATTTATAAAAAAAATTGGAGATGATGGTTCTTTTGGGGATGTTGGTTTATATAAATATTTTCCTAAAACTCGATATGAGAAAAGTATTGCTATAAAATGTTTAAAAAATATACCACATAAAGATTATAACTCAATACTTGAATCATTCAAAAAAGAAGCTCTAATACTTAATAAGTTGAAAAATCATCCCAATATTGTTAAAATTTATTCATATAAAATATTAGAAAATATGCCATATATTATTATGGAATATGTCTCTCCTTATCAAATAAAATCAGAATCTATAAATAATTTAGAAAAATTAATTAAACATCAACCAACAATTTTAACAGATGATTTTATTTTATTATTACTATTTCAAATATCGCATGCATTATCATATGCTTATGAAAATAATATAAGATGTCATGGGGATTTGACATTAAAGAATATATTAATTAATAGTGATTGTTCTCCTAAAATTGTTGATTTCGGATTAAGTGCAATAACAAACTTTACCAGAGAGGATTTTTACAAAGCTCCTGAGGTTAATAAAAATTTAGATTTATGTGAAATTAGCGATATTTATTCATTAGGAGTCGTATTTATTCAATTGCTCAATAAGAAAAAATTTGAGAATGAAAAAGATTTTGAGAATGCTATAGAAGACAAAAAAAATAACAGTAAACTTTTTTTACTTTTAAATAAAATGGTAAGTAAAGATAAAAAGCATCGTTTTCAATCCTTTAAAAATATTCTTGATGTATTAAGTAAAGATTTTAAAACAAAAAAAGATATTTTATTTTCTAATGATGAAACAATAACAGAAAGATTAAGACTATTAAAAGATTTTGGAATGTTTGAAGAAGCATTTGATTTAATTAATAAAATTGAAAATTCTAATAATCAAGAAGTAATAGATTATATTGAGAATACTTATTATTATGAATACAATAATCCAGAATTAATTAGTGAAATTGCTGATACTTATTATTCTGTTGGTGAATACAATAAAACTATTCAAATTCTTTTTTCTTTTATAGAATCAAGCAATATATTAAATGCCCCTCTTATTTATATGTTAGCTAATTCTTATGAAGCAATTAATGAAGATAATAAAGCAATAGAATTATATTCCATCTGCATTAAGAATTATCCCGATTTTCAGTTAGCCTATATGAATAAAGCTTATACACTTTTTAAACTTGGACTGAATGAAGAGTCTCTTGAAATCTTAAACAATATTTTACAAAAATTTTATGGACAAATAGAAAATCAAGTTTATTTAAATATAGGCAAAGCATATGCATCTATGAAAAATTATGATTTAGCAAAAGAATACTTTATAAAATACGAACGGCTAAATCCTGTTGATAAAAACAATTTATTTAATATTGGACAATTATATCTTATTAAAGGTGATATTAAAGAAGCAAAAAAATATATAAATAATTGTCTTATAATAGATCCAAATGATAAAGATGCACTTTTATTAAAATCTCGTTTAGAAATGTTTAAAGAGGAGGAAAAAATAATGGGATATAAAAGAGATTATGAGGATGAAGTTATTAATAAAATAAGAAATATTATTAATAATTCAACATTTGTTGGTATTAATTTTGTTCTAAGAAGTATAAAAAAAGAAAATTATATTCAATTTAATTGTGAAATTAGAAAAGAAACATACGATTCAATTAAATCTGATTTTGAATGTTTAAAAAATTATAATTTATTGAAATATAATGTTTCTAGTTTCAACAATGGAATATCTTCTATTTATATCGAAGTCATTGATTCTAAATATTTTCATGAATTATTTGAAAAGAACAATATCTTACTTAAAGAATCTATTATAAAATTTGCAGAATTACTTTTAAAACCTAAATAATGCTGAATAATTCCTTAAATTTAGTGATATTTTACTAAAAATATAAAAAAGCAACATTCGCAAATGTCGCTTTTCTAAACTAAATTTCTTAAACTTTCTTCAAATCAATCTTAATATCAACATCATCAACATTAGCATCAACTGTCGCATCTTTAGTTTGGGTAATTTCTAATGCTAAAGTTTCTTCTTTTATAATTTTATTCCAGTTAGATAATGCTTTACTGATTCGTTCATCTGCATCAAAAAAAACTGTAATTCGGTCTGTTACTTCAAGATTTTTATCTTTTCGCAAGTTTTGGATGTGCCTAATGAATTCTCTTGCAATACCCTCTTCAATTAACTCATCTGTAAGTTTTGTATCAAGTGCAACTGTTAGCGAGCCTTCATTTAACACCATTAAACCTTCTTTTTCTTTTCGTTCAACCAAAACATCTTCTTTTGTGAGAATATATTCTTTACCATTAAGATTAATTGTAACATTATGTCCTGATTCGAGTAAATGAACTTCTTTTGCACCAAATTTTGTTATAATTTCAGCGGCTTCTTTCATTTCCTTGCCAACTTTTTTACCAAGCACTCTAAAATTAGCCTTACATGAAAGATTTACAAGTTTTTCTTCTTCTTTTTCGTAGGCAACAGATTTTACATTTAATTCTTCTTTTATAATTTGTTCCATTTTTAAAAGAAGGTTTTGTTCATCATCATTTTTTGTAATCAAATACACAGCATTTAATGGTCGTCTCAAATTAATTCCAACTTTTGCCCTAAGACTTCTCGCCATCTCAACTGTTATTTGTACAAGACTCATTTCTTTTTCGAGTTCAAAGTCTCTTATTGACTTATTTTCTTCAGGAAAGTTGCATAAATGAACAGATTCTGGCATTTTATCTGACTTGAGACTCTTATAAATATAATCTGTCAAAAATGGAGCAATTGGGCTTGCAACTGTACAAAATTTAATCAAAGCATTGTAAAGTGTAGAATAAGCCTCTTTTTTATCAGAATCATCTTCTGATTTCCAAAATCTTCTTCTCGAACGCCTTATGTACCAATTTGTAAGTTCGTCTATATATTTGTAAAGAGATTTTATCGATTTGTGAAAATCATAAGTCGCAAAAGAATTATCCATATCAGCCACAAGTTGTTCTGTGAAACTATTTAACCATATATCAAGTGGGTTTGAATAAGTTTTTGCAATATCTGTTTCAGGATTCCACCCATCAACATTAGCATAAGTTACAAAAAAAGAATAAGAATTCCATAAAGGAAGATGGAAACTTCTTAGTACTTCTTGAACTCCATTCTCGCTAAATAACAAATCACCCGCTTTAACAGCCGCTGAGTTCATTAAGAATAATCTAAGTGCATCTGCACCGTATTTATTGAAAATATATTCAACTTCTGGGTAGTTTTTGAGTCTTTTTGACATTTTTCTACCATCTTCGGCAAGAACTAACCCATTTACAACAACATTCTCAAAAGGATTTTTACCAAAAAGTGCTGCTCCCAAAACAACGAGGGTATAAAACCAGCCTCTTGTTTGATCAAGTCCTTCTGCAATAAAATCAGCAGGGTATGTTTTTTCAAATTTTTCTTTATTTTCAAAAGGATAGTGATTTTGAGCATAAGGCATAGCACCAGATTCAAACCAGCAGTCCAAAACTTCCTCGACTCTAACCATCTCCTCACCACATTGACATTTTAGTTTCAACCCATCGACATAATGTTTATGTAAATCAATTACTTTCTTGCCACTAAGTTTTTCGAGTTCTGAAATGCTTCCAACGCAATGAGTTTTTCCACATTTTTCACATTTCCACACAGGTATAGGGCATCCCCAATATCGATTTCTACTAATAGCCCAATCGCGAGCCTGTTCTATCCATTTACCAAATCTACCTTCTTTTATATGCTCTGGCACCCAATTTATTTTTTGATTTGAGTCAATCATTGTTTGTTTTATTTTTTGAATATCCACAAACCAGCTTGAAACTGCCTTATAAATCAAAGGCTCATCACATCTCCAACAATGCGGATAACTATGCAAATAACTATCGTGTTTAATTAGTTTTTTTTCGTCTTTGAGTCTTTTTATGATGTCTCTATCTGCTTTTTTTACTTGTACGCCTTTGTAATCATAAACTTCTTCTGTGAATTTTGCCTCAGCATCTATTGGACACACAGCAGGTAAACCCTCTTTTTTACCAATTTCAGCATCGTCTTCACCAAAACCAGGTGCAATATGTACAACACCAGTACCAGAATCAGTAGAAACATGATGACCATGAACAATTCTAAAAGCACCTTCATTCTCAAGATGCGCAAAATATGGAAATAATGGAATATAATTTAGCCCAATGAGTTTTTTTCCATTCATTTTTTCAACAATTTTTATTTTTGTCGTATCTTTGTATAATTTTGACAACAAATCTTCTGCGAGTATAAAAAACTTACCATCATCTTCTATTTTAACATACTCAAGGTCTTCACCAACAGCAAGTCCCATATTTGAAGGCAATGTCCAAGGCGTTGTAGTCCACGCCAAAATATATGTGTCAGTAACGCCTTTTATCTGGAATGCTACTGTAATTGCAGGGTCTTGAGTATCCTTATAACCTTGATTTGTCTCAAAGTTTGAAAGTGGAGTCGTACATCTAGGACAGTATGGAAGTATCTTAAAACCTTCATAAACTAATCCTTTTTCCCATAAAGTCTTAAAAACCCACCAAATTGACTCCATATAGTGTAAATCCATAGTTCTATACGAATTTTTAAAGTCAATGATACGTCCCATTCTATCAACGGTCTTTTCCCATTCATTTGTGTATCTCAAAACACTATTTCGACACGCTTCGTTAAAGTTATCGATACCAAACTCAAGGATGTCTTTTTTACTATTTAAATTTAACTCTTTTTCAATCAAATTTTCTACTGGAAGCCCATGACAATCCCAACCCCATTTTCGTTCAACAAATTTTCCCTTCATAGTCTGATAACGAGGTATTATGTCCTTAATTGTACCTGGTAGAATATGACCATAATGAGGAAGCCCAGTCGCAAACGGAGGACCATCATAAAAAACGAACTGCTTACTACCCTTATTTTTTTCAACTGATTTTTCAAATAATTTATTTTCTTTCCAAAATTTTAAAACTTCTTCTTCCAATTCTGGAAACTTTACCTGTTTTGGAACTTCCTTAAATGCCATATCTATTCTCCTACAATATCAGAAAGATTTTTGCAAATATATTCAAATTTAAGTAAAAAATCAAGTGTTTTTGTATGGGGAATGAGTAAGTTTTTGTAAAAAAAATGAAATAGACATATCTATTTTTGATGATGAAGAATATCAATACAACACAACTAAATAAACTATAAATTAATTAAATTGCCATTAAATTTTAATTCAATCTTAACAAAAAAAATATTTTCTTTTAACAGTTTTATTTTATTCTTAACTAAAGAATTGTTTGAGTATAAAAAAAACTAAAAAAAAGGAATAAGTTTATGGCAAAAGCAGATTTACATGTTCATTCAAAATATTCAGAGCACCCTTCTGAGTGGTTTGTGGTTTTTACAAAGAATCGGAGCAAAAGAGTCCTATATAGACCCTGAGTTTGTATATAAAACAGCAAAAGATAGAGGAATGAACTTTGTAACTTTAACTGATCACAACCGAATTGACGGTGCTATTTTATTAAAACAAAAATATGATGATGTTTTTGTTAGTATGGAAGCGACTACTTATTTTCCTGAAAATGGATGTAAAATACATCTTTTGGTTTATGATATTTCTGAAAAACAATATAATGAAATCCAAAAACTAAGACCAAATATCTATGATTTAAGAGAATATATAAAGGAAGAAAAAATTATTTCCAGTGTAGCCCATGCAACATTCTCAATAAATAATAAACTTAAACTTGAATATCTCGAAAAATTAATATTAATGTTTGACACCTTTGAAGGAATAAATGGTGCAAGAAATAAAATGAACAACAATGTATGGATGAATGTACTAAAACATTTGAGTTCAGAAAAAATAGAGGATTTATATAAAAAATATAGAATAGAACCAATGTCTGATACTCCATGGTTAAAAAGTTTTACAGGAGGTTCAGATGATCATGCTGGTTTTTTTATAGGTGAGACTTATACTGTTGCCGAAGGTGTAAACTATAAAGAATTTTTATCAAATTTGATGGGGAAAAAAAGTTATGCAGATGGAAGACATAATGATTATCAATCTTTAGCATTCTCAATCTATAAAATTGCTTATGATTTTTCTAAAACTAAATCAGATAAAGTTTCACAGACAGTTTTATCTTATGTTAATGAGCTAATTTTTGAAAGAAAATCATTAACATTTTCAGATAAAATTAAAATGCTTTTATTTAAAACAAGAAAAAAGAAAAGCGACAAGATAAAGGAGTTGTTAATAGAACTTTCAGAGAGTATTTTTATAAAAGAAACTATGTCTATAGAAAAGAGACTTGAAGTTATCTATGATAAACTTGCCTCAGTTTCAGACGAACTATTTAAAAATATTGCTATATCAATTCAGAATGACATATCAAAAGGAAATGTTTTAAAACTTATCAATAGAATAACAGCCTCTTTTACAGGAATTTTTCTTTCTATACCATTTATATCTACATTCAAACTTTTATTTCAAGATAGAATGTTGTTAAATCAACTCCTCGATAAATATGTAGGAAAAAGATCAAATAGAAACAAAAGAATTTTATGGTTTACAGATACAATAGATGATTTGAATGGGGTTAGCGTAACTCTAAAAACTATTGCATCAATCGCACATGCTAAAGGAATGGATTTAACCATTGTGACAGCCATAACTGATGAGACAAAATGCAAAAATTTTCCTCCTAATATAATTAGTCTTCCAATATTTCATAGTTTTGAAGTTCCGCATTATGAAAACTTGAAAATTTATCTTCCATCACTTTTAAAATCTCTCAAACAAATATACTTACTTGATCCTGACGAGATATACATTTCAACGCCAATTACTATAGGACTTTTAGGGCTTTTGGTAGGAAAACTACTAAATATAAAAATAAACGGTGTGTATCATACAGATTTTACTATGCAGGCTAAAAATATAGTTAAAGATGAATCTTTGGTTAACCTTATAGAATTTTTAACAAAGTGGTTTTATAGTCAAATGGATGAAATAAAAGTTCCAACAAAAGAGTATATAAATATTCTTGAAGAACGAGGATTTGACAAGGCAAAAATGTCTGTTTTTAAAAGAGGAATTGATAGTAAAATGTTCGTTCCTTATGAAAACAGCAAAAAATTATTAGTTGAACAACTTAATCTAAAAGATGGGATAAATCTTTTATATGCAGGAAGAATTTCTGAAGATAAAAATATTGATTTTTTAATTAGTGTTTATAAAAAAGTTAGAGAAAAAAATAAAAAAATCAATCTAATTATTGCGGGAGAAGGACCATATTTAAAATATTTAAAAGAAAAAAATAAAAAAGATGATAGAATTATTTTTCTTGGCGAGGTAAAAAGGGATAAATTGCCACTTCTTTATGCAGGTTCTGATTTATTTGTCTTTCCTTCGACAACAGATACTTTTGGAATGGTTGTTCTTGAAGCTCAAACTGCAGGGCTTCCAGCTCTTGTGTCAAATATTGGTGGACCAAAAGAAATTGTTATTGATGGAAAGACTGGTTTTATTGCCATAGCAAATAACTTTAAAAATTGGGAAACTAAACTTGAATACATTATAAATGTAATTGAACAAAATCCGCAGTTATATTATCAGATAAAAAAAGAAGCAAGGAGAAATTGTATAGAAAATTACGATTGGGATAAAGTAATCGATAACATAATGGAAAAATAAATTTAAACTCCTCCTTAGAAAAGGAACAATAAGAAAGAAGAAAATGAAATTATTTATCATAGATAGTCTAAGTCCTTTTTTACATAAATGTAAGAAAGACGTTATAAATTGGTCAAAAATCCATTATGATCATCTTGAAAGAAATAATACTATTCATACTAAAAGATATAGAAGCGTTTACTCAAAACTTAAAATTTATCTTAAAAAAATAAAAAAAATAGGTTTTAATGCAGTTTCTTTTGATGATCTGGCTCATTTGACAGTTTTTGATTTTTATCCAGATAATTTGAAAAACAAAATAAATTCTCATAAAAAACAATTTAAAAAGATATTTTCATATCTAAAAAAAAACAATCTTGGTATTTACATTACAACAGATATTATGTTTTTTAATAATTATATCCAAAAACACTCAAAAAATAATAAAAGAAAAATTTTTGAACTATTAAAATTATCTATAGAAAATCTTTTTTACAACTTTCAAGAAATAGATGGAATTATATTTAGGATAGGAGAGTGCGATGGTGTTGATGTAAAAGGGGATTTTAAAAGTAAAATTTATATCAAATCTCCGCTACAAGCAAACACACTATTAAAAAAAATAATTCCAATATTTGAAAAAAATAATAAACTTCTTATTTTCAGGACATGGACACTCGGTGCTTATGGATGCGGCGATCTTATGTGGAATGAAAAAACATTCCTAAAAATTTTTGGAAATATAAAAAGCGAGAAATTAGTAATTTCATTAAAATATGGAAATGCAGACTTTTTTAGGTATCTAAAATTAAATAAATTATTTTTTTTAACAGATCACAAAAAAATTATAGAGTTACAAACTCGTCGTGAGTATGAAGGATTTGGCGAATATCCATCATTTGTTGGATTTGATTATTATAGATTTTATAAACAATTACAAAATAATAAGAATATGTTAGGAATTTATGTCTGGTGTCAAACTGGAGGCTGGACATCTTTTAAAAGTTTTACATTTTTAAAAAACACTTCATTTTGGAATGAATTAAATACATACACGACAATAAAGATTTTCAAAGATAAAATGGATTTAAAAACTATCCTTGAGATTTTTTTTTATAAAAATTTTAATAAAGAACATTTTGAAAATTTTATTAAATTCTTAAAATATTCTGATATTGTGATAAAAAATCTCTTATATGACAAAGAATTTGCAAAACAGGAGTTATACTTTAATAAAGTTAGAATTCATCCATTATTATACGCATTTTGGGATAATGTTAGTATAAATTCATCAATTATTGATTTATTAAATAGTTTTGTGGTTAATAAGAAAAAAAGTTTGAAAGAGGTTTTTAAGGCTTTGAGTATTCTAAAAAAAATGGGGAAATTATCTTTACAAATAGGACTTCCATATAAATATAATTTTCATTATGACACTTTCAGAATAATTGCATATTGCAGAAAATTAATATATAGCGAAGAAAAAACTCTAATTTTAAAAAAATTAAAATTATTATTAAAAAAATATTATGCCAAATACAAACAAATCTATAAATTTAATATATCTAAAAATATAAAACAAAAATCTCTATTATTTAGATTTATAATAAAAATTTTATTTAGAAAAAAATCTAAATATAGATTTATAGATAGGCTTATTTTTAACAGATTTGTCTCTTTTTTTATTCTAATTTATATTAAAATAAACAAAAGAATGTTTCCAAAATTCGTTAATAATCAGGGTATGCCTTTAGATATTTTTTTTAAGTAATTTAATAATAAGTTGTCTCAAGAGTTTATTATAAACCACAAAGTAAAATTATGAGTTAAATTTTATCTATCATTTACAAAATAAATTACTATTGAAAAATAATATCAATAATTAAGACTTTTTGTTAATTATCGTCTTATTTCAACACTTTTATTCATAGTAAAACTATGGCTTTTGAGAAAACCTCTTCACCACTTTAATATTATTTGAGTTTAGTAACTCAAATTTAAAACATGATAAATGTATGAAGTTGGTAGAAAATATATTCTGAGTTTTAATCTGGCTCTGGGTCTGTCCCAAAGGGACAGCCTCCCCAAAAAATATAATTTCACTTTCTACACTTTAGTTATTTCAAAAACATTCTTTAATTTATCATAGTATATTTTTTGACAACTGATTAATTTTTAGGTATTATATAATAATAACTATAAAGATAAATAGATTAATATATAAGATTTGCCTTTTTTAAAATTAAAGGTATTCAAAAAAGACAAAAGAGGATAGAAAATGCTTTTTAAATTAATAAATGATTTTTTTGTAAACCTAAAAATTAGATGGAAACTCACACTTGTAATAATACCTACGGCAATAATTCCTTTGATTATTGTAATTGTTTTTAGTGCTCATAATATGAATAAAAATATAGATAAACAAACAAAGGTTTTATACGATATTCTCATATCTCAAGTTAGAAGCGAATTTCAAAGATTTTATTATGAGATTGTTCAGAGTGTAGTAATATTTAAAGATACAGAAATTCTAAAAAAAATAGTAAATTTAAAAGAATTTAAAACTAAAACTGAAGAATTAGATTATAGAAACTCATTTCATTCATTAAACACTTCTTATCTTACAAAACTAGATACGGATTTATTAATAGTAGAAACAGATAAAAAATCCATTATAGATAATACAAATTATAAAATTTACAATGGAAGTCCTCACAAATTAAATTACGAAGAATTACTAAACGATCCATTGGTCAAAATTTTGAAAAATGATAACTCAATAAAATCTGTTTATGGCAAATTTGGTAAAAATGTTATGCCTAATACAGATGGTTTCGCTTTCATTATTCCATATTATGAAAAAATGCCTACAAAAAAAGAAGATACTTTTACAAAATTTTTTATATTATTTTTACAATCTAGCGTTCTTTCAAAAGCAATAATAATTAATGACTCGTTAGACTATGGGACACTATATTTGTTAGACCAAAATAACAATATTATTTTTAATAACCATCCATCTAATAATGATTTTTATGAATACGATGAAAAAACAAAACAATATATCCTTGAAGATAACGAAAGAGAAATTGAAGATGAATTAACATTCTCAGAATATCAAATATTAAACACAGATTCTAATATTCTAAATAATAGCAATATTAAAAATATATTAGATTCGTTGAATGAAGAAAATTATACTAGATTAATAGAAGATTCTAAAAAACATCATATGAAGAAAAATACTATTCAACACAACAATAAAGATTTTTTGTTCTTTTTTGATTATGAACCGATGTCTAAAACTAAATTAATTTATTTCTATCCAAGAGAACATATTTCTAAAATTATTTTTTCTTCTATTATATTGCCAATAATACTCACTCTTATACTAATTGCAATTGTAATATTTTTGATCATAAAACTAAGTGACGCATTCACAAAACCAATAGAAATTTTATCAGAGGTGACAGACGAAATTTCAAAGGGTAATTATCAAGATTTTACTAAAAGAATTGAATTATTTATATCCAAAGACGAACTTGGAAAATTAACTAATAATGTGAACTCAATGTCGTCCTCTCTGCAAGAAAGTTTTTATAAAATTGAAAATCAAAATTTAGAGTTAAAAAAACTCAATAAACTAAAAGACGAATTTTTGGCAAACACATCCCATGAACTAAGGACACCTCTCAATGGAATAATAGGCATCGCAGAATCTCTAATTGATGGTGCTTGTGGAGAAGCGAATGAAGAACAAAAAACAAATCTTGGGATGATCGTATCAAGTGGAAAACGATTAACAAATTTGATAAATGATATTCTTGATTTTTCTAAACTAAAAAATAAGGATATACAACTCCAACTAAAACCAATTGACTTAAAATCTGTGTCAAATATTGTAATTGGTATCCTAAAGCCTCTATACACACGAAAAAAATTAATTGTAACAAGTAAAATTTCTCCCGATTTACCACTTATTTATGCAGATGAGAATAGAATGCAACAAATTTTACATAATTTAATAGATAATGCTATAAAATTTAGCGAAGATGGCGAAATAATAATTGATGCTATTAAAAACGCCAATTTTATTGAAATTTCAGTAACTGATAATGGCATTGGTATTCCAAAAGAAAAAATACCAGACTTATTTAAGCCATTTGAACAACTCGACGGCTCTATATCACGAAAATACGGAGGTACAGGACTTGGGCTTTGTATAACCAAAAACCTTGTAAATCTCCATAATGGCAATATTTCTGTTGATTCGACTATCGGGAAAGGTTCTACTTTTACTTTTACTATTCCTATAAGCGAGGATCAAAATAGAAACACTTTTCACATCGAAGATACTCATATTTCAAAGATAATAGAAGAAGGAAATATTCCAAGAGAAAAAGTAGAATTTAGAGTACCAAAGGGAACAATAACAATTTTGACCGTTGATGATGAACCAGTAAATCAACAAGTAATAAAAAATCAACTTTCTTTACATAATTACAATATAATTCAGGCATTTAGTGGAAAAGAAGCATTGCAAATTGTAGACAACCGTAAGCCAGACTTAATTTTACTCGATATAATGATGCCAGAAATTTCTGGGTACGAAGTTTGTCAAAAAATTAGAGAAAAATTTTTACCAACAGAACTTCCAATAATTATGCTTACAGCAAAAAATAGAATTTCTGATTTGGTTGAT
>Ga0209728_1001344_pt1 | contig 15395 bp, 30 predicted proteins | sample RifGroD1_FD_183997 | JGI IMG/M metagenome (GOLD analysis project Ga0209728, IMG submission 183997) | Groundwater microbial communities from Rifle, Colorado, USA - Groundwater D1 (SPAdes) (version 2) | ecosystem: Environmental > Aquatic > Deep subsurface > Groundwater | place: Rifle, Colorado... | reverse complement strand
TTTAATATTCAAAATTACAGATTCTTTCAAGTCCTCAAGAGTTATCCGTCTTTGTTCAATATCATAATATTTTTCATCAATTATCTGCCCAACAATATTTTTATATATGGTATTTTTGATATGTTTTATAACTGTAGAAATATTATTTAAACCAAATGGATGTTCATTTATGATAAAATCTCTTCCTATTTCTTCATAAGCATCTGGTAAGATAAAAAGATTGGAGAGTTTTTGTAACAATAATTTTCTTTGAGTTAAAAATATCCTCATGGAGAACGTACCAGAACCGCCTCCGTATTTATATCCAGCATCACCTCCAAATGGCCTCATAGCACACAATCTATAATTAAAACTTACATCTTCCTCAAAATAATGATCTAAATCAGATTTAAATTCATATAATTGTTGTTTTTCTATCGATCTGAAATGATTATATATTTTACTTATAAATTTTATGTAGTCCATAATATTTAATTCTTCTGATGTATACAATTTACTATCTGGCAAATCTTTTATTTCCCTATTATAATCTATGGATATTTCAAGTTCATATCCTTTATCTATAGACTCCTTAATAGTCTTAAGTATATCGCTTAATTCTATATCTTTTAAATACATTTTTATTCTCCATTCTTTTAATAACATAAATTAGTTCTTTGATGGTTTTTAGAAATCCCACTTTTCACTCTCTGGTAAATATTCATAATCAGGATTAAATGAATTATACCTAGATTTATCTGTACTAAATTCTGGACAATGATCTCTTTCAAATAATCTTTTTTCATTTCCAGCACATTCACTTTTTTCTTTGTTTTCGTAAAATGTACATATAGGACAATCTTTGTATTTCAATATTATTTCTCCTTTCCATAAGATAGATTATATTCACAATAAATATCTGCCAATTCACATACTAAATCAATTGCTCCTACTTGTTGGTCATCACTTTGACTAACATATTCACTACCGCCCTCTTTTGCAAAAGGATATCTGCTCATATATCTTTCTACTGCATTAATTATTTTTATACCTTTCTCACTTATAGTAATTCTAAACTGTTCCAAAATATTAACCACCTTTCTTTATCCACATAGAATTGGTCATTTATATTAATGCAATTTCCCAACATTTTTTACATTGATCAACTTGTTCATCATATATTAATAACTTATCACTTTCATTATTAATTTCACATAAACCCTTATAATTATCTAACCCGTAAGAACTGGGGCAATAATCAGTCAAATAATCATTATCTTCACATTTTAATAGATCCCTAACTTCTTGACATGCTTCTAAATGTTCGACACTTATTTCTTCTAACATTCTATTACAATAATTAATTACTTTCTCTTTTCCTGTCATTTTATTTTCACTCTCCATTCAAATCGATATTTTAATTGTTTTAATGAATCCGCAAACCCTTATATAACAACGATTTGCGGATTCCAACTTTTCTTATTTCGTTAATACTTTAAGTTCTTTATGTAAAGATTTAATCTTTGCTCTTAGATAAGCAATCTTAATTCCTTTTATCTTATTATATTCATCTTCTGGCATACATTTTGAAACACCCTTTGAACCATCATCGAGGATAACAATAGTTGCCATATCATTATGAATAACACGTTCACTCTTTGCTTTTGTTTTAAAAGAGCTATCTTTAATAACTTCTCCTGTTTTTGCATCTGTTTCTACAAAATATTGTTTAGTACCATAATATTTAATTGTTTTAATCTCTGCATTTTTATTACTCATATTTATAATCTCCTTTATATTTTATTTATCTAAGTTCGATTAAATACTTAATTGTAAGTTGGTCTTCTTTATAGACAATAATTTCATCATTTCTCAACATATTTCCTTTATGGGCATGTAAACAGTGAGCACCTTGACAATGTTTTTGTAATTTATCATAATCAAAACTATGATACATATTATCAAAAGAATGAACGTCATATGGTTTTCCATAAGCTACATCATACAAACTCATAAATGCTGAATTTGAACTTCCTCCTACCCAGTAGGAGCCTTGAATCGATGTATAACCCATACTTTTACGGCTAGAAGGGGATAGATAAATCCCAAATCCAAACATCTTTCCTGTTATTACAGCAGAAGGCCTTAAAACTAAACCTGTATTTATAATACTCCACCAGTTTTCGTTTCTCGATCCATGAAACAGTAATTTTCTATTCTTAATATCATTTTCCTTAATAAATTTATCATATTTTTCTTGTGTCTTAATATTGACAACTTTCCAAGCAGAGTAGAATTTATCACTAATTTCACCAAGTTCTTTCTTTATTAAAGTTTTTTCTGATTCAGTGATCTCTTCAAATCTCAACCCCATAGCATCTAGAATTGTATGGTTATTTTTTACTTCTGATTCTTCTTCCTCTTGAGAAAATTCCATTGATTGTTGCACCACTTGCCCTCTCATTACATCAAGCAAATCTTGTTCCTTTTGAATAATTTCACCAAAGTCTTCAACCTTCTTAGCAAGATTATCTTTAACCTTTTTCATTTTTCTTGGAATAATCTTAAATAATTCTATTAGAACTTTATTAAATAATTCAAGTGTATCTGTATTCATTAAATTATTTAAAGTCAATTGTGCTTCATCAATCATTACTTGAGTAACTTTATTGGAGGATATTGTATAGTTATCTGCAATAGCTTGTCGAGCCATAGATTGAAGTCTTGCTACAATTGATGCAATTGCTTGATTTTGAATATCTAAATATTCTTTGATCTTCTTTTCTTTAACAATTGTATCAGCAACTAATCTTGACTGATCTTCATAGCCCTTCTTCAATTTACTTTTCAAAGTAGAATCCCATTTACCCATAGGGTAAGAAGTTGTTTGGAATCCAGAAGTACCAATTCTACCATACTGAACATCAAATATACCCCCATTAGGTATCATTCTATAATATTTATTATTGTTTGCTCCTGGTTCTACTTTAACAAGATATAATGGATTAATATCCCTCATTATTTCACCTCCCATCTATATAAGGTTACATCATAATCTCCGAAAACTTCTTCGATCATTTTGTAAACCACATCCCAACCTCCACCTGCAAGACCGCAACCAATATTAAACGGAATTGCAACTGGTACATTATACTGTTTAGCGATATTACAGACGTTTACTAATCCTCTTTTTAAAGCAACATAGTCTGTATATTGTTTATTTCTCCCATAGTCTAATTGCCCAAATAGATTAATAAATACTCTATCAAGATTATCCTCTACACATTGAATTGTACCTAATAATTGATTTGGTTCAGTATGGCTACACAATCTTTTATACTCAGAATAAACTTTAGGAAATTGCTTTCTGATTTGTAATGCAATGCCACCACCCATAACTCCCATACAATTTACTTGATGCACGACTAACTTTTCTGATGCTTGTAAAATATCTCCGTCAACTATTTTAATCATATAATCATTCCTTTCTTAATTATAACTTGGTTCAGTTTTATCTGTGCGAAGTTTTTTAAACACCGGAAAACGTAAACTAATTCCACCTTGAGCATTCTTAGATTCTTCAAAATATTGAATCTCTACAATCTTTCCAAGATATTCTTTTTGATGATTCCATATATATTCTCTATCTGCATCTGTAAAACCTGATCCTACACCACAATTAAATCCTTTGTAATCTACAATCAATGCTCCAAGTTTGCCTTCATATTTACCAGTTCCTTCTTCAAAACTGATAACCCTGATATCACATGTAGACATAACTTTTACCTTGAGAATAGAATCACTTCTTTTACAAATATAAGGTTTATCCATATTGACCATTAAGCCTTCCCACGATTTTTCGCTTGCATAAACCATCCACTCTTCAACTTTAGATAAATCACTTCCTACATATAGTGGTTTAACTTCCTTACAATGAGATAATTCATTACCATGAAGTGCGAAAATGTTATGCAAGTGATTTTTGCGCTCAACGCAGTTTTCTTTAGATTTACCATTTTGAAAATCCTTCAATGTTAACATATCAAAGATATGAAATATCAACCCTGTCTTATTAGCTCCTTTACTCCTAGCTTTACTTGTTGTTTCAGCATAAACTTCAATCGTGCTACCTTGAATATCTGCAATCAATTCTCCATCAAAAACAATATTGTCTAATGGTAAATTAACAATATCAGATTCAATTTCTTCAAGTCCCTCATATTGCTTACCTTGTCTGGTAAATGATTTTACAACTCCATTATCTTTAATAACTACACAACGATTTCCATCAAGCTTTTCGGTAATGATATAATTGCCTTTAATTTTGTGATTATGTTCTTCAAATTTTTTAGCCAGCATGACATCAAAAACAGGAATGAAGTCTCCATAAACCTTGTTTAAAGTCCCTTCTGTCAAACCAAGTGTTAAATCTTTAGAAACAATTTTAGTATACAAATCTCTTAGATTTTCTGGTTGCGATTGAAGAAAATGTTGAACAAACACAATATCTTCATCTCTACCTGAATTATGTACTTTAAGATAGTCCATGATTTCGATAATTGATAATGTAGATGATTCTTTTGGAAGTTTTAATTTCTTACTGATTTTCTTTTTGCTCAGTCCTGTCAAAATAAATGGATCATAAACAAATTTCATTATGTTCTTAAATAATTCATTTTCACTATTATTGGATAAGATTGTTTCTTTATCATTCCTACCACTAGTCCCTTGAAGTTGTTCTACGATTGCCAATACTTTTTCCATTCCAATCTCCTTCTTTCTATTAAAAATTTAGACCTCATTTGCTACTATACATATAATACCATACAAACAAGGTCGTTGTCAAATAATTTTATTTATTACTTTATAAAAATCAACCCTACTCCTCGCTATCCTCTTCTTCATCTGTCATACTATCAATATATTCATCAAATGCGTCAAGGAATTTAAATTCAACATCAGTTAATCCTTCATCATTATCTACTTTATCAAATAGTTCATCAGCAATCTCAAATACCATATCCATAAGATTACTGAATGCTTGATATCCTGGATCTTCTTGTAAATTATTTACATTGTTGCTCATTATTAACCAACCTCTTTCTTTATTTATAATTTTCTTAAATATTTTCTCTTTCTTATGGTAATTCCAATTCTACTAAATACCCATCACTATTTTTATATTTGCTATACACCAATTGCAAATCGTCTTTTGGATTTAAAATATTATATAGTTTCCAACTATCTAATTCTATTTCTAAATTTTCATATTTGACAGTTACATAATAATGGGTGGATTTTGTTGATACTTGCCACCTACTGTCTTTGCTTATAACTTGAGTCATCACCATTTTTTGTTCAATTACATCTCCTTTATAAGATCCGCATCCTGTCAATAGAAAGACTGCGATTAATGAAGCACATATTAATTTCTTCATATTTTCTCCTTTCATGTCCTATAAATTCACAATTTGATTTGGTTTATAATCTTGAAAAACAGAGCATTTTGAAGCATACGTAAGTATGAACGATGCTAATTCTACATATTTTATATTAATCAGCATTTTCCTAGTCTTGGATTAATTATATTTTCTATATATGTTTTATTTAGTTCGGTGGCTATGTAAGGTATTTCTGCTTCTTGACAATTTATTACTTCTGATCCTGAACCTGCGAATGGTATATAGATTAATTTACAATCTTCAATACTTCTAATCATTCGTCTACCTAACTCTAATGGTTTCTCTGTTTTATGTTTAGTTTTCTTTGTCCCACCGCTTAATTTAGGTATATTCCATACGTCCGTGTATTTAACCCCTTCTGGGTTTGGATTAGTTACTGTGATTGTTCCATTAGGATTCTTCTTAGTTCTTACTCCTTGTTGAACATTATTTGGATCTCTTACTGATTTGTATCTATTATTTTTATCTTTAGATACCATAAAGAAAGGTTCATAACTATACGGATACTTTTTACTTGTGACTCTTTGCCCATTATTGTAACACCAAATCATTCTATTTTCTATATTTAAATACTTTCTGAAAATAATCTCAATATCTGCATGAAATTCTTGGCTACAATAGCAATATATTAATCCGTCTTTTTTCAATATTCTTTTCCACTCTTGAACCCAAGTCTCAAATACTTCTAAATAATTTTCAACTGTATCCCATCCATCTCCACCATCTTGACCTATATTGTATGGAGGATCGACAATTATTAAATCAACAAACTCACTTGGAAGTGTTCTCATAAATTCTATACAATCCATATTATATATTTTATTCAATTCAACCAATAAACTTAGTCCTCCTCTTATTATTATTTTCATTTTATTAAATCCTTTAAATCTTCTCATTTATTTACTCTCAAATAATGAATAACCTGAAATTACACAATAATATTCTGATCCTGTTTTACAAGTATCTGGTATTTTCTCATCATACCCATTTAATTGAAATCCATCTGGATTAAAATATATACATTCTTTACATTTGAATTCTTTCATTTTAATATTCACCCATTTCCATATCTTCATCAGAAATACATTTCGTCTCAACTTCATACCCTAACCTTTCTAGTAATAACTTCCACCCTTGATTAGATATTGAATGTCCTCCCCAATTAAAATCTTCTCCTAGATTCATTCTCAATATTTCCCAGTCTCCAGAATCACAAGTAATTAATTCAATTAATGGTTTGTTCATATTTTCTAACTTCCTTTCAATTACATTATTCCTTGGATTAATCCCTAACTTTAAACAAATAATCAATTCCAGCTTTAATTGTCATTCCATTTTCCATAGCATATTTAACAATCATATCCTCATTGTCCCTCATGAACTCAAACACTTCAGGTTCATCTTCATACCACCACTCAGCATCTTGCCAAGAATAAGGATTTAATTTTATCATTTTGCTCCCTCTACATTCTTCGCATGATAAACAATTATTCTATCCATAATGCAGTTATATTCTCTCAATTGTTTCTCTAATTGCAAAATCTTATCTGGCAAAGGGCATTCTGCTTCACTACCAAAGATAAATGTTTCAAGTTCATTGCAGAATCCACAATCGCCTGAGAAATGTGGCATTCTACAATTATTTCTTATACACTTCATTATTTATCACTCCTTATGTATTATATTATTTATTGTACAATAAATTGCACATCACAATATCGGCAATTCCAATAAGCAATATCAACGGTTAAATCTCTATCAATTATGTTTGACTTACAAAATGGACATTGATTTTTGATCCATAGATTGTCTTGTTCTTCTGAATTTAATTCCCAAACTTGAATTAGTTTACTCATTTTTAATTCTCCTTTCTTTGTATATTAACCCCTTACTTGGATATACTAATATCAACCAAACATTACTTCTTCGTCCTACGCACTTGACCTCACTTTCTCTCCCAGTGAGGTCTTTTTTAATTCCCAACAAACTCGTTTTTGGTCGGATTCAAACCTTATCTTCTTTAAACAATCTTTCTGCTTCTGTAAATGATATCTGCCAACGCATAGCATATTCCCATATTTCTTGAAACTTTTCTATGTCAAACTCATCCTGATTCATCTATATATCACTTCCAATCATATAACTATTTGCTATGCCTTATTATCCAACAATACATATACTGCATGAACAACTGCTACAATCTTTATCTCCTTCTAACCTATCACATTCATCTAAATCTTCTTTCATTAACTTAGTTAATTTTCTTACTGTATATCCATTTTCTCTAAGCAATTCTTTTGCTTCTTGAATTTTTTCTTCTAAAATAGTTTTAGTAACTTTATTTTCCATTGTGTATTCCATTTTAAATTCCTTCTTTCTTTTATTTAAATTAATTTGAATAATAATACAATTGGTATAGCAAACAAAGCCAATATTCCTCCGAAAATTATTGTATATATTAATCCAACTACTGCCCACCCAAATAGTTTAATAAGTATTGATAATGCTTTAAATAATTTACTTTGTATATTTAGTTTAAATAGTTCCCATTTAATTTTCATAATTCTCCTCCTTATCTAATAATTGTTTTCCATAGTGGTATTAATTTAAATTTAATATCTTCACCATATCTATTCCTTAAATCATCTAATTCAAACTCTATGGCCCACCAATCACAAGGTTTTTCATCTATCCATACATAATACCAACGCCTTAAATCAATTGACTTCCAAATAAGACGTATTCGAACTATAGGAATAATATATGGAAATAATTTATGCTTCATATTTCCCCCTACTTTCTTTTTATTTATCCAATAAGAAACTCTTTCAATAATACACCCTATTATTAAATATGCAATTAATCCACATATTATATTATCCTGAGTAGATGTAGGTAATTGTATTAATAAAAATGTTCCAACTATAACAAATATCGGTATTAAAATCAAATAGATTGTACGATAAAATTCAATCTTATTAGCATTCAGTTCCATTCACATCCTTCTAAAGTGTCGATTTATGGTATTAAATTGATTCCTGACATTCCAATCTATCCATCACAGGAGTAGTTCCTTTACAAAATTCTATACACCATCTATAACAAGGATCATATGCATCTTCTGTTTGATATGTTTTTTGACATGTTTTACATATACACTCTACACATCTTTCACTAAAATTTATTAATTCCATTTTATTTATTTCTCCTTTCTTAATCATTATTTGGCATTGGACTCCTGTGTAATTTAACCCATGCAGGTTTATATCTTTCTAACAACTTAAACATATTATCTCTTCCTACACCATTAGCTGTATGAAGATAAATCACTTTAGGATAAATTTTCGGATTATCAATTCCAATTTCGACTAACCATTTACAAAAATCATAACCATTTTCAGTATTTATATCTCCTAAATCGTGATCAAGTGACAATATATTAACTTCATTCTCTAAGAGCAAAAAACGGCAATCTGAAGCGTTTCGTGCTATTATAAACCTGTCAGGGCACTCTCTACAGTCATCGAGAAATATATTGACCATTTTTTATCTCCTTAATTATTTTATAATGTTTAGATGATATGAATATACATCCAATGATAATGCAAAATCCAATGGCAATTTCTATTACCATTTAACTATCTCCTTTCTAATAGGTTCAAACATAGATACCATTGGATTTAAAAAGTTGGTATTTCGTCATGCCCTAAACCTAATCTTTCTTTTGCTTGATAAATAAAATTTGTAACGGAATCACATAATTTTTTCTGTGACCAACAATTATTTCCTTTACACGAACCATCACATTCTAAAGTATTATATTCGTTTGCTAACTTTAACATATGTTTAATAATTTCTTGTTCTCTATTCATTAAGTAATAATCCATTTAATATCCTCCCCTATGGAATAGTCATATTATTTGATTATTTATCCTTAATCAAAAAGTATTAGGCCAACTGTCATCATCTTCATTATTTTTATCAACAATCTTCTCATTAATTTCCATCAAAATCCATTCATCAAAATACTCATTACCTAATTTTTTACCAGATAATACAATCTTTTCACTGTCAATTTTAGTAATTACTAAACTATCTATTTCTGCAAAATCATAAATACTATGACTGTCACAATCTTTGATTACAATCTGATTGAGGTATCTTTCAAAATATATTGAACATTGATAACTACCTCCTTATAAAAATATAGACAAATATACTCAGATGTTTGTATTGGTATTTATTCACACACATTTACAACCAATATATTTTATCAAATCTCCATAATAAATTCAGAGACTTAATACCGTATCTTTTTAATATCTTCTCATCCAAAGTCGTAATATTTACTTGTTTCTTTTCAGGATACATTGCAGTTATCCATCCGATATATTTTTCACCTGATTTCTTAATGTATTTTACTAAATCCCTATGTTTAAAACCTTCTACTTCATTGCATTTTGCTTTTGATTGTCTTCGCATAGGTTTAATAATCCAATCTTTAATATCACACTGATTTTGATTAACTTTTAACCCACTTATTACAATGGCATCATTTGAATGAGACTTGTTAATATTCCAATCAATCCTATGGTTAGCTGTGTCACTACCTATTGTTAAACTTAATTCTGCTATATTACTAAGTTCTTGTCTTAAATATTTTTTACCTTGCATAACATGCATTGCATAATCAAATCTAATATTACTTCCTTTAATTATAGATTGGTATTTTTGAATAAATTTTTCTTCTTTACCTTCTGTTTTGTCATGACATTTAGTACACAATGTAATTAGGTTACCTATTGAATTAGAACCTTTAAGTCTACGTGGTACAATATGATGTGCTTCCAACATGCAATTTTGCTTACCACATTCTTGGCATGTATAATTATCTCTCATCAACGTAGCAATTCTTAAATTTTCATCTAATCTGTTAGATTTTTGATATTGCCATTTATAAAGTTTCTTTCCTTTTTGTAATGATCTAATATCAATCTGTACATCTTCAAGTATTATTTTATTAATGTAACACCATTTATTTAATCTAGTAATTACTCTTAAAATAGCATCTTTCTTTTGTTTAATAGTTGGAGCAAGTCTATCTAATTTTTTAGATGATGAGCGATTATTAAATCTTGCTTGTCTATAACGCTTATGTTTTCTATGATAACGTCTATAACCACGCCTAACATCCATTAAGTGTTTTACATTATTTCTTTGTTCAATAGTTCCCTTAAATATAACTTTGTTTTTTGTTTTACACCTTTGAACAATAGCAATACCAACATATTTAGATCCATCATCAATTCCACAAACAAATTCAGATTCATCTTTTTTATCATCTTTTACTTCTTTTTTAAGTTGAATTACCATAGGGTATTTAGACACTAGTGTAGCTTTTTGTTTACGTATCAAATACCAAGCATTATTAATTAGAGTTGGACTTAATTTTCTCCCTTTACAATCTTGTACAAAACTATATTCTTTTAAATTAGTAGTCATTTCTGACCAATCACCTTTCAGGAATTTTTCTTCTTGCCAATGACAATATAATGCGTATGTAGTTCAGTGTTTGACTTCAGAACATTAGAAGTCGGTCATCCTTTGTACTCACAGAGCAACAGACTGAAGATTACATCTATTGGTGTGTTTTTTAGCATTTATATAATCGTAGTTCATCGTACAATTTAGTTTTCACTATATGGTACTCATTGAGGCTAGAAACCCAATCAATAATCTGTATACAATAGGTATATATGTCCACTAATGTACACATTTGTCTATGTTTTGGTAATTATTGATCTAGTCCTCCATGTTCTTCGATTAATATTTTCCATTCTTTGTCTAATATTTTATCAATTATTTGGTCTCTGAATTTCATTAATTCGCCAATCCTTTCTTTACAATTTCACTTGCCATTTTACCATCATACTCACCACCATGTAATATTTTAAGCATACCCATGACCTCTCCCATTAATTTTGGAGACTTATCTTTTCTCAATCCTTTAATTATTCCTCTAATAATATGACCAAGTTCTTCATAACTCATTTTCTTGGGCAAATATTTATTCAAAATTTCAATCTCATTCTCAACATTGCTTGCATCTTTATTATTTTTCACAAGAATATCCTTAACTTCATTTGCATTCTTAACAAATTTCTCAATGGTTTGTAATACTTCTATATCTGTAGATTCTCTGCTTCCATCGTTCTTTCCTATCATAAAGGCTTCAGAATATAGAGTTGTTAATAATGTTGCTGTATCAGTTTGTCGAGTCTTACGTGCGATTAGAGCGTCTGATTTAATTTGATTGATTAACATTTATTTTTGCTACCTTCTTTCAAATTAATTTAAAATTATTTTAATAATTTTCTGAATTCATCATCGTTATTATTTAACTTTTTGACAAGAGTAAGTTCTTCTCTTTCTTCATCGAAGAACTTTGCACAATCCATACTACAGAAATGAAACTCTTCTTTTAAATTATTTACAGCAAATATCCAATCTCTTGCCCCATAGTGATAATTATTAGGTTCTTCATACCCACATTCATTACAATAAATTACTGTCTTAGTTAATATGGTCATTTAATTCACTCCTTTCATCATATGAAATATAAATTTTACTTAAAATTACTTCTATCGCTTTTGTAAAACATATGTGAATTTACAATCCACATAATCGTAAAAAATCCAATAATCCCAATTTTAAAAACAAACGGAATGATGATAATTGAGTTAGCAGAGGAATTTAAAAATATCATTAAAAAGAATAAAAATCCTAAGAAAGTAATTAATCCTCCGATTAAAATACATGCTCCAATACCTAATATAGTCCCTATTGTTTTTAATACAATATCTAAAACATCTTTTATTTTGTTCATATCTTCTCCTTTCCACTTAGAACTCCAATTTCATCTCTATTCAACCAATTTTAAAACGCTACTATGTAGTGGTTTGCGAGTTTCTATATTTTTATTTCCCTCATAATATTCCTCATACTCTTCATATTCTTGACTCGAATTATCTTCATTATAATAATCTCTCCACGGATTTTCATCACAATTCCATTTTCCACTTGACTTCCACTCGTCAAATAGTTGCTGATGTAATTCATGATCTAAATCAAATGAAGAAATAAAATTTGAATCACTCATGAAGTTTTCAGGAACTATAGCAAAGGTTTTTATAATCTCTAACGAACAATCATCACATAATTCAAATTTACAATCACCATAATCCCCTAGAGGTGTATTTAATGGTTGAATTTTATCATCATGTGGACTAAATAGATTGCCACATTTATTGCAGATGATTCCCACTAATTCATTTTTAGTTACGATTTTTTCTACCTTATTAATGATTCTCATTGTCTCTTCACTCTTCTTTCATTATATTTTTAGTTTGTCCCTTAGAGGGCATTTACGAATGAAGGTTGGGAACTCATGGGTCTGAGATATTTAATTTTGCCTTACTTTATGTATTAATAATAAATTGATTTATCCCAAAATTCACAATAGAGCATTCCATTATCTTTGTAAGAAATTCTAAAATCCCTCTTCTCTAATTTTCTTTTTCTTAGCATCTCCCTTTCTAATGCTTCACTCTTAGCAATTCTATCTTTAAGGTTACGAAATTCTAAACCAATCATTGCGTTGTAATCATTCTTTACGGGAAAATCTGTGATACTTGCAATACTTGCCATTTGTGTTTTCCTTCTTTCTTAATTTTTATTTTATTTCTTGGTTTATGGTATTCTATTTTCATAAATTTGTTACAATTAATTAAAATTATAACTTGAAATCGTGTTTTTATCTGGTCGATTGGATTGGGTAGTAAATGGAAGTATGAGCGAGATATATTGAGCACGAGAGAGGTAAAATAGAGTATTTTTAAGAATATTGGATGGTTTAATATTTTTATTAATTAGATATCTTGCTCAATTAATTATTTCTACTTCACATTCTGTCACGCCAAAATCTTTAATCTTATTTTTTGACCACACATTATCTCCGACAAACAAATCCAATCTTTTGCCAATAATTTTACCACCAGTGTCATAGGCAGTATAAATATTATCATACCTCTTATACTTGTCTTCCTTAAATGTAAGTCTTACTTTACTGCCCAAAGGGATAATATCAGGGTCAACAGAAATAACCCTTGCAGAATCAATTGTATGGCCTCTCAAGTCATATCCAGATGAAGTAATACCATATCCTTTTGTTCCTCTTGACTTCTGACAACTATTAAATGATAAATCGTAGGCTGTTACAATAAACTCCATTGGTTCTGGTTTCTCATCAGTTTTAATCACTATGTATTGCTTTCTTAGTTCTTTTAAGACATTAGCATCACTTCCTACATAATTATTGATATTGGTGATTTTTATATTTATATCCTCATTTATAATTTGATTTGCATTTGTACTATTAATGAGAATAAATACACTAATCAATATGACGAATAATTTCCTATGCTTTAGTGGATTTTCCCTCATTTGATAACTCACTTTCTTTTGAATATAATTATTTATTAAACAATCAGTATTTCAATTTATGTATTGTCGGGATATAATAATAACACATCCCGATATAACAAGAATAATCAAGATTTATCCATTTCATCAATCGCCTCCTGCCAACTTCCGAATTTATCTATGAACACAATAGCCATTGGAAACTTCATATCTTTATTGCTCGGAACTCTACCTAATTTTTCTTGCTTCTTTTTCAATATTTTGGCAAGTTCTTTTTTAGTATACTCGTTTACAATAACTTTTTCAACCTTTTTATAAGTTCCAAAGTATTCTTTGATTAATCCTTCTGGATAAATAGCAAATATTTCTTCCTTATCTAATACTCTTTCCTTTTCTGCAAATAATTCTTTCAAATTAATTATAACCGATTCCTTAGAATTCTTTTCAAAATCAACATCTTTATAAATGTCTTCGATTATTCCTGCTTTCATTAAAGACTTTTCCCATGAACCAAACCTGTTACTATAAATCGCACTACTGGGCGTTTTCATATCGACACCTTTTGGAATTCTATTTAATTCCTTTGATTTTTCTTGAAGAATATAAATCAATTCGTCATCTGAATATTTTCTATGGACAAAATCAGCATGTTCGTTAGTTTGATATTGTTTATTTGCCCATTCCTTTAATTCTGGATATACTTCTCCTAAACAAATATACATACTGGAATCATATATGTTTTTAAGCATTCCAACTAATTTATATTCCTCAAATACCTCTCTAGTGACTTTTGTCTTGATGTCATCAATGCTCCATTTTAAAATATCCTTAAAAACATATTTTATAATTTTCTCAGCAGTTTGGATACCTGCTACACCATCCCAAAATCCACTTGGATACGATCTTAAAGAGCCATCTTTTACTAATTGATAAACTTCAATATCATCCATCTCAAATGTATCTGTGGATCTTCCTTTAAATACCATGATTGTATTCACATCCTTTATAAATGTTGTTTAACTAGTGTTTTAACCACATTTAATGAATCTATACAAACTTCTTTACTTTTTTCATTCATTGCTACATTGTTAATTTTTATTCCATCCTTCTGTAACAATACTATCATATTATTGATCAAAATTCCAATATCTTCTGAATTCACATCAATAACTTCAGTAATTTCTTCTTTCGAGACATCATCATTTCTTAAAAAATCATCGATTGTCATACCTAAATATGAGCAAAGATTTATAAGGTATGACATATCGCTTATTTGTTTAATTTCTTCTTTATCTTTAATTTCGTTTAACCACGCAGGAGGAACGTTTGCTGCTCTAGCAAAATCAGCAAAATATTTATGATTTAGCCTTTCTTTAAATAAGAAAACTTTTTCTCCTACATTCATTAATATTAACCTCCTATTGCCATTTGCCGTCAATATATCGACTACCTTCCATTTGTCTAGATAATCTA
>Ga0209728_1001343_pt1 | contig 15402 bp, 34 predicted proteins | sample RifGroD1_FD_183997 | JGI IMG/M metagenome (GOLD analysis project Ga0209728, IMG submission 183997) | Groundwater microbial communities from Rifle, Colorado, USA - Groundwater D1 (SPAdes) (version 2) | ecosystem: Environmental > Aquatic > Deep subsurface > Groundwater | place: Rifle, Colorado... | reverse complement strand
AATTTGTCTCACAAGTGCATCTTCTGCAAGAAATCCTCCATTGTTGTATTTCACAATCTCGTCAAATGCTTGATGTAATTCTATCTCTGATAGAGACTGAATTCTTCCATATCCCATCTTTGCTCCACCTCTCAAAATTTATTCTTACCCTATTCTACCATACCATTAATTCATAAGTCAACCACTTTAATAAATTTTATTTTTGCATTTATACTCAAGACTTATCAACAATACCATCTAACATTTTCCTTAAACATTCTAAACAATAATCAGGCTTATCTTCGTCAGGTTCGGCACTTGATGAAAAACTGTCATCTCTGATTTGTCTACCACAATTGTTGCAGTATTCGTCCCATTTCCACCATAGACCTACTTTACGGATGTTTGTTTTCAATTAATCAGTCTCCTTATCCTTAATTATATAACCGTTAATTTCACAATATTCTACTGCTAATTCATTAGTCTCAAAAGCATTTAACCACATATCTGTTCCGGCAAATTGTACTGCCCATTGCCATTGTCCAGTTTCATTTGTGTAAATAATTTCTACTTGCATATCATTAATCACCTTTCTATTTCATAATTTCCAAAATAATATTCCCTATTACCTCAGTTTTATTCTCATTTCCCCTAATACAAATATTTAAACCTTTTGCAACATTGATCACATCTTTAATTTTTAATGATTTTAGAATTTGTTTTACTTCATTGGGATTAGTTGAAATTTTAATAGTATTGATAATATCCTGCAAGATTTACACCTCTCACGCTCTTATTATACTTCCATTTTCATAATTTATCTACTACTAAATTCCAAATAAATACTACTTATAATAAATTAACATGCCACATCACTACAATACATCTTAGCCAAATCAAATATTTTCTTCTCAATTCGACTTACACTAACTTGACCGCATCCTATTATCTCACTAACCTCTCGTTGGCTCATATTTTGTTTAAATCTTAAATCATAAACTTCCATCATTTTATCAGATAATAAACTTAGAAAATCATTTATAATTATTTCTTCATCTATTTCTTCTTTGGTATTATCTACAATTGTATCTACTAACATTTTTTTATCTTCATTATCAAAAATAACTCTATCTAAGCTATCAATTAAATAACTTTCGTCGAATATCTTCATTCCATCTGCAACTAATTCTAAAGGTATGTTTAGCTTTTTAGATATTTCTTTTGGGTTATCATCTATTGTATATCCTGCTTTTTTAATTTTTGTTCTTGTTTCTCTAATTGGTCTTGGTATAGAAACCAAATCATAATGATCACGGATATTATTACAAATTTCACTAGTAATCACTGGAACAGCATATGTACTAAATTTTACTTTAAATTTAACAGGATTAAATTTTTCATACGCTTTACATAAACCAATATATGCCATGCTAAATATATCATCTGCTTCTGCACCCTGACTATATAATTTATATACAAATCTTCTCGCAACTGATTTAGCAAGACTCATATTATTTGTAATAAAAGTATCTGGATCTTCTTTGATGTGTGGATTCTTTTTCATTTTTAAAAGTCTCCTTTATTTTATATTTTAAATTCCAAACGAAATGGTTGCTTTATGGTAAAGTATTTTTATGTATTAAGTTTAGATTCAAATCTTTCTTTTTATCTCCAAAATCAATTACTTCAACCATATTTCTTTTCTCATCTACTGACCATAGTTGATAATAATATGTAGTCAAACCTTCTCTCCGCTTTCTCACAATCCTATAAGGAGGTTTTTCTTCTATGTAATCCTTATAACCCTCTATAATCCACCACATAATTTTATTATATCTCTCTTGTGTAAAAAACTCTTGTTTCTTATACCAATCTTCCATCGGAAATATGTATTTACTACTATTACAATCTCTGCAAGCAGGAACCGCATTTCGTAAATCATTATAACCATCTTCATCCACATGCTCTTTATGAAAATTCATAATTATGAGCTTTCCACTTCTTATTATGATATGTTGTTCAATAGATATTCCACAATAGGCACATGTGTTACTGAATATCTTTAAACAAGATCTCCACTCTGCTTCAGTAATATCATGTTCTCTATGATTTTCTCTATATGCTTGTACTTTGTCAGGGTTATCCTTTAACCATTGATAATATTCGCCACTATCCCTTCTCTTCTTAGCTCCTGCTCTAAGTGACACCTTCCTCTGTTCTTTAGCATCATAAGTCTTTTTATATATTTTATATTTGTCGGGATTATCATCAATCCATTCTCCTGCGAGTTTAATATGGCAATCTATACATCTTGAATTGAATAAATATTGTTTATTCCCGTCTATGTCAATAGTCTCTTTAAAATAAAAATTAGTATAAGGATGTTCACTCCAACATGTGGTACAAGTTTTTATTTTCCCTAAATACTCTTGCGGGAACTCTTTATCTTTATGTCTTTTGTATTGCCTTTTACAACCACAATGAGTTTTTAAACCTTTTTCTAATCTATATTTATCAACCATTACTTGTGTTTTATTTTCACAATTACATTGACATAACCACATCCTCTCATTTCTTTTATTTCGCGTTTCTCCTATGACTGTTAATTCTCCAAAAACCTTATTTATTAAATTAAGACCATTCTTTCTCATTGTTTATTTATCTCCTTTATTTTAGTTTTTATAAATAATCTATTTATTTCATCAATTCTTCGTACATAAATTTAAAATCTTTCAACTCTTCATATTCACTTAAAGTAATTGTTACACTAGCTTCGCCACTACCTTTACAATATGAACATATTTCCAATATTGGATAATCATAATGTATTTCTTCTACTTTACCTGTTCCTTTGCACATAGGACATTTGTGATAACTTTTCAATATCTTAACCTCTCTTATAATTGCTATTTTGTGTTTACTAAATCTAAATCTTCATCAATTTCATAACCATTACGTTTGGCAATTTCAGTAATCTTATCAAAATCTACTTCTGTGTATCGTCCTGCTTTTAACAGTTCTTCTAGCAACCACTTTATATCATTTTCTGTAGTTGTTTGCAGGTTATCTCTTTCAACGTTTTTATTATGATTTGGATGATGTACACACGTATCATCATTACAACCATTATTTGTTGAACATATTATTTCGCACGAATAACAACAATTGAATGTGTGCATATGACATGTTTCGTTTCTAATACAATTCATTTACTATTTCTCCTCCTTTTAATCCCATCGAATTCGCCATTTTATTTTCTTTTTAATGTCCTTGGATGTTTTTCATAATATTCATTTCGTGTAATTTTTTTAGGTAAATTCATAATTGGAATAAACGCATCATTGCAATCTCGATTTAACACCTCAAATTCATGTCGGTATAAACCAAATCCTGTATCCAATTTATTCTCAAATCTATAAAGATACATTCCATATCCAAATTGATTGTCTGTCTTAATCGCATCTACAATTTTGTATATCATGTTGTCGGAAAGGCTTTTAACTAACATGCCATTTGGAACTAATTCTTCCACATTTCCACTCCTTTTAGGTTTAAAATCACCGTTTTATACCCATCCTTCACTAGTATCTTTAACAAGTTTATCATAATCCTCCACTACACCCCACCAGAAATGATTGTATAAAAGTCCTTTACCCATTCTCTTTCCTTTCTCAATAGCCTCTTCTAGCGTTATTTGATGTTCAGGATGCTTTTCATACCATTCGTTATGCAAATGTAAGTGATATTGAGGTATATACCTATAGCCACTTCTACCACATTCTGAACATGAACATTTACAGTAATAATTGCCTCCACCTTGATAACCATGTTTAATTACCGCATGTTTATGTTTACATTCCTCTTGCAAACTTTCCAACTGATGACAAATATTTTTCCAATTATGTTCAGACTTCTTATATGTAGAATGAGCCTCTTTTTCTTTACTTTCTAATTCAATTCTTTTTAATTCTATTTCACTAGTCATTTTTTTATTCCTTTCCACTATCAAATGCGTGTTTAATAGTGTTTAATTTTGTAAAATCCCTAAATATCTTAATCCTTCTGTATCGTGACTTGTAATATCCTTAATTACACAAGTCCATCCATATTGAGTAGCACCATAATATAAATCACTAACTTCTGAATATTCATCATACATATCACCATGACACCTAATAATTCTTTCTTTAAACGTCTCTGTTCCAATTATATTATAATCGTCATCATAGATATCCGTTTCTTCACCATCATTTTCCTTATCTACATAAGAATTATACATTGTTTCTCCATGCATTTCTGGTTCTGATTTTATAAATTCATAAACCTCTTCATCATTTTCAGCTACTATATAACCCTTAATACCTTTTTCGCTATCCTTTGGAGCATAATGTTTAAATTCAACTATGTATAAATTCATCTTATATTTCTCCTTTCAATTCCCATCTAATATTTATTTCGAAGTGTATTATTTTCTGATTGTTACTCCAATCAAACCTTTAATAATTAATTCTTCTTCCTCAGTATAAATTCTTTTTAATTCTAACTCATATTCTTTAGTATTAATTTCAAGAAAATCAATAAATTTTCTATCAAATTCCATCCCATCTTTAACTTCGATTGTGATATTGATATTATATTTTTCCATTAGTTATCGCCCCTATCTTCTTCAATATAATCCACAAGAGTCTTCGATTGATTGGATAAAAGTTTTCTTAACTCTTCTGTTGGTTCTTTCACGAGGTCTTCATGTTTTATTTCAAATTCATATACTTTCAACTCTCCTGAATTTACCATTGAGTCAAATGCTTCAAGAGTTTTTCGTTTGCCCTCTGAATAATAACAATTATCTACCAACTTGTCTTGATTTAACTCGAATCTCCCCATATAACATTTAGTTTCTGAATAATGTGTGCAATACTTACAATCCTTGGTCATTGGCAATTCGTTTTTCATGGTTTCAACTCCTTTAATTTTGCCTCGAAACTCTACATTGATTGGTTTATTTTCCTTATTGATCCTCCATCTTTTATACATCTTTCTAAATCTCTTTTGCTCATTTTGTAAACAAAACCGTCACCTAATTCAGTAAGAATAAAATTATCAACATCTTTTTCTATTTCGTTTGCACAATCATATCCAACTAAATACTTTATTCCTTGCCAACCTCTTTCATAAATAAAAGACAATTCGATTTTTACACCATTAATTAATACTTCTCTCATAATTCCTAACTCCTTTCAAACTTTTGTTCCCTTGGATTATTAAATTACTTCAATGTCATCTTTGCTCTCTCTTACAGCTATAATTATTGCAAGAATTTCCTCTTCACTCCAATTAGCCTTTCTTAGTGTATCACTAAGTTTTATTTGAGATATTTTGATTTTTTCCATAATCAAATCAAACCTACCTTTCATTCCTTTTTGGACACCATTTAGGACTAGTCTTAAATTCTAATGCCGAGATATTCTTATTATATGAATAACTAACCAGCATACACCAATGATATCTTTGACCATATCCTTCCGAAGTCATTCCTTTAAGTGTTTTGTATTCATGATTAGAGCATTCTTTGCATTTTGGTACGCTCATATAAAATCCTCCAATTTTCCATAAGTCCATTCTTTTATTTGGTTATAACCCTTCTTCATACCATCTTTTTGCTATTTCATAAACAACTTCTTTACAAACATAATCAATGTCAAAACTATTATTATAAACTTGATTAATCTGTTTTGCTATATTGCGAACAATACCATTTGGTAAAATGCCATTTTTGTTTAATTCTTCAATTTCCTCAAAAGCATTGTATAATTGCTCGTTCATTAATTCATGAATAAATTCTTGAGGTCTTTTCATAAATTATCTCCTCCTATAAATGCAAGATTTGTTGGCATTTACACTCTCTTATTCCATTTATCAATAGCATCATCTTCATTGCTCTCTACCCAAGGGCCATCTGCATCACATTGTTGACAATTCACCCACACAGAAGTTTCTCCTCCAAACATAATTCCACCTTTACCTCCACAAAATGGACATGGTTTAATTTCTTTCACTTATATAACACTCCCTTACTATTTACTTATACATCCCAACACGTTCCTCTAAATCTTTTTCCGCATCTTCTATCTCTTTCTTAACATCTGCAATTATCTTATCAAATACATTTCTTATTGCTACTTTTTCAAGTTTGTGCCACTCATCTCCAAAGTTGTCTCCTGCCTTAAATAATAATTTCTCATTCTTTTTAAGTAATTTAGCAAATTCGCTCCAAATTTCACCTGCATCAAGTTCATAGTTACCTAAAATTACATTGTCCCAACCATAGTCCTCAGTATTAAAGAATGTATATAAATCAAGAAATTCTCCGACCAATTTAACTTCTCCATATTCCTTTAATACTTTAACTATGTTTTCCTTTTGATCTTTATAGCAAATTCCTATGCTGTCATCTTCCCTAAAATACAAGACATATGGTTTAAGTTTTTCCTTAACTTCATTTGACATTGTTCTTGTGTCATATTTTTCTGCTCCATCTAAAACATATTCAAAATCAAAAGCTATCAATTTCATAAAATACACTCACTCCTTTAATTTTTTATAACTTAAGCAAATAAGCACATCAACTCATGGGACTATCTTACGTTAACTTCCGTAAAGAATCTCTCATCCACACCTTCATAATTCCTATCCGTTCTACAATCCATCAATCTACTATCTTCGTTTAATACAAAATTTAAAGCAACCCATTGATCGAAATAATGAACCTTTAACCCAAGTAATTTACCACCTTTAGACTTTTCTTCTGGCGACATTTCAGACCACTCTCTACCATTCTTAATAGCAGTTATTTCTTCCCAAAGATTATCAATTGATTTCTTTAAAGCATCTCTATTTTTGATAATTGTTTCTAAATCTTTCATTTGTACACTCTCCTTATTATTGTTAACTTTACCTTTAATAAATTCTGCACATCTTATACAAACATTTTTACCTAATTTTCTACTTTCAAAGAAAACAATATTTTCTTCAAAATAACTTCTATTACACATTGAACAACGATAGATTTCTAATCTTTTATCTTCTATTGTTTTTCTTTTAAAGAAATTAAATATTATGTATCCTCCTTTTATAATGGACTAAAAGCGACACTTTATGTCAAAATATGGGGATATAAATTAATAACCCCATATTAATTTCTTCTTTTCTCTCATCAACTCTAATTCATTGAGCAGTCTTTCCGAGTGAGTGTATTACCTCATCCAATTGTTCGGGTGTTAATTCTGCATCTAAAATAATCGTGGCATCTAATAATTGTTCCATTTCTATCAACTTTTAAATGCGATAAACATATAAGTTCATTCGGTCATGTAGAAGTTAGTACAATATTTGTATTTCTCAGTCCATTATAAATATAAAATTTTATCAACAAGGTGCTTGATCTGTTGTACCTTGTAAATATTCAAGTACGTCCACTCTTCCGCTATATTTTGATTCAAATTCTTCCCATCCTAAATAATTAACAGCCATAAATCTATGATTTCCATCTTCTATAAACGGAATAGGGAGTATTTGACCACACTCACATCTATTATCAATAGTTATGGCATCAATTTTTTCAGGGTGATTTATAAAATAGATGATTCTGCCTAAGTGCCATTCCTTATTTTTAAAATCACCCATTAAAACCATCGACTCAGTATATTGTTCGTTTATTTCAGGAATTTTGTTTTCAACTGCTTTTATAACATCATTTAAAGTTATTGGTTCTTTACACCAGTAAAATTGTTCATTTTTAAATTCCAGCAATCTAGATGTTTTAATCATATCAATATCATTTTTAAACATTATTTACCACCTCTACTAATTTACTTTCTATACCAATTATACACTACCCGATAGGTAAATATCAAGTAGTGTATAATAATTATTTTGCATTATTATGTGTTCTGGAACAACGCTTTAAATATTTCCTCTAAACCATTTACCACTATGCTATTCCCTGCCATTTTATAAATTTGACTATTTGAAATACCATTCTCTTCTAATATGTAATAATCTCCATCATCAAAACCCATGAGCCTGAAACACTCCAATGGAGTTAGCTTTCTTATACGATATGTATTTTCTAAATATAATCCAGTGTTACTACCTAATCCTCCCCCATTAGTTTTCTGGCAACATGCAATCCCTTCACTGTCATAAACTCTATAACCCTCTTTATAATTTCTACTTAAATCTTTATCATTTTCAATCCATTTTTCTGTTGTATCAATCCCACCTACAAATTTAAGTTCATTGTTTTCTAGTATTTTTGGTTCAGTATTACCTCCACTTCCTATACCATGTAATGTTGGAGATAATCCTTCAGGCGAATATACTCTACGTCTAGTTTCAAACCCTTTGCCTTCCAACATTCCAACTTGAATTAATTCATTGTTAATATTCTCAATAATTATTTTTGGTTGACGATTGCCTCCTTGCATCGTATTTAAAGTTGGGCTTAATCCTTCTGGATCATACACTCTTCTAACTTGTTCATTACCTTTAATATCCAACATGCCAATTTGCATAATTCCTGTTCGGGCGGCGTGATTATCTAATCCTTTGTAATAATTAGCATCTATGCAGCTACAAATATCATCTTCTTTTATTTTTACTGCTCCATGATTAATTTGCATTGCTATTTCTAATATTTCATGTTTATCTTGAGAAGTTAGTGTAAAAGCTGGTTCGCCATCTTCTTTGAACCTTCTACCATTTTGTCGTTTTTCAACTCTATCTGGAGTTAAACATGGTCTTACCTCTACTACTGCATTTTGATCTTGATTTCTATTTAGTCCTCGCCAATCACTTGCATTTAGACTGTGAGCATTATCTATTTCATTTTTAATCCCATCTTTTCTGTTGAAAGTTACCACTTTTTTAGGTTCTTTAAAATCATTAGTCAATAATGTAGGACATATTCCTTCAAAAGTTTTAATCCCACCAAAAGCATTTTTTGCATCCAAAACCATATTATTTTTTAAACCCTTTTTAGCTTGCTCCTCATTAAATTTTGCAAGTAATTTTTCTGTTTTATCTTGACTGATATAGTATTTTTCATCAACTTCTGATTCTAACAAATCCTTTAACCTAATTCCATTATCAAATCCTTCAGAAAATTTAAAATTACCATCGTCAATATCTTTCCTAATACTAATAATAAACACACGCTCTCTATTTTGAGGAATGCCATAATCCTTTGCATTCAAAACTTTCCAATAATTATTATAACCAACCAATTCTAAGTCTTTAAGTATTTGTTCAAACTCTGCTTTAAATTTCTTTTGTGTCAATGCTTTAACATTTTCTATAATAGAGTATCTAGGTTTTTTCTCTTGTAAAATTCTTATTCCTTCATAATACAATCCACTTCTAGTTTGCTTGCCGTTCTCATCTATAAAACCTTTTTGTTTACCGGCGCCGGAAATGTCCGTACAAGGAAACCCCCATGTCATCAAATCAAAATCAGATAATGTTTTTTCATCTACTTTTGTAATATCTCCTAAGTTTAAATCTTCACTAACATTATGTATTAAACTATATGCTTTACTTGCATATTTATCTATTTCACAATAATTAACTAACTCATAATTTATATTTAATCTTTCTAGTGCTTTTTCAAATGCTCCTATGCCTGAGAATAAACTTAAAACTTTAATAATATATTCCTTCTTTCTATATGTTTTATTACTTTTTCATGACTATTTTTACTTAGGTTCCTTAATCATTGCTATCTCATCTCTAAAAGTAAAATATCCCTCACAATCTTCTATAGAAGTTATTATATTGGCTGAATTGCGTCTGATAATTATCTTATCGCCATTTATGTATTCAAGCCATACTTTATAATCATTGCCCTCAGTACATTTAATTACTGCACCTTTTTTCATTTCACCTATGATCCACTGTTGATATTTTGTAAATTTATTTTTCATGTTTTAATTCTCCTTCTTATTTAGAATTACTTTAAAATATGAATTCTATTGTATAAGTTTATTTATAAAACTTTCTGGAATTTTACCTATAATAACTTCTTTGATCCCAAATTTATTCATGACCTGTTTGCAATTGTCGCAACAATATGTATGACCTAATAAATATAATGTCCCACCATATGCATCTCTTCCTGCTGTATAACAAGCATCAACCTCTGCATGACTATTTTGTTTGCAAATAGATTCACACAATTCGTATCCCTCTCCAGTTTTCATACCAACCCTTGGACATTCATCTTGACTATTATTACACCAATTTGAACCTATCCAATATTGCCCATTATTTTCTATAATAGCAATCGTTTCCTGTTTAACACATTTTCCTTCCATAATACACACTCCTATTTTTATTTATTATAAATTAAAATCTTGGTTTTAATGTATTAGGATTACATAAATTCCCTATTGACACTTCAACTATCTAAACATATAATCATATTATCCACACGGTTTAGTTTCCCGTGGGGATGACCATCTTGGAGAGAGGAGTGGATAACCTCTCTCCTTTTTGTTTGCCCCATCATATCTGGTTTTTATTTATTTTTCATCAACATAATTATCTCTTCAGCAAAAGCACCTTCAAAATCATATTTACAATTATGACTATATTTATAATCTCCAGTTTCTTCATTCCACCATCCATCACTTGATTCATACAAGGGACATTCTGTACAAATATCATTATATTTTCTACACATATTTTCTCTAAATTTATACCATTCTTTAATAAAATTTATCTTATCTTGTTTTGTCATAGTTTATCTCCTTTCTACTTCAATAAATACTTATTATAATACTTAACAAAACACTTATTAACCATACAAGGTAATTCATATTCATCGTCATATGAAGCATTACATAATCTATAAGGACACATATCTTCGCAGTATTTAATTACACTCATTTCTAGCGCATGTTTTATATCCGATAGCATTATATTCACCTCCTTAATATCAAATCAATTCAATTCAAACATACTTTTTAAATTATGCTATTTCCAAAATTACCACCATTTCTTCCTATTTTTCTTACCATATTCTTCTTTTACTTGTTCTTCCACACTTTGTATCACCTTATCTAAATTACTTTGCAATTCATCCTTAGAACTTTCGTTAAGATCAATATTCAATATCTTATCAGTATAATAAACAATATCACCATTGTCTTTTCCTTCTACTTTTTCAATTATATTACCTTCAAACTCCTCGCCAATATGTAATCTATAAAGAATATCAACTGATTCAAAATAAGTTTCATAAGAAACAAATTCTGATATAGTTTTAATTTTAGTTGACCGATGATTATTTAATTCTCTATACAAATATTGGATATACTTATTGTCTTCAAATGGATTTAGATAACTAACATAACAATCACTAAAATCATATTGATATGTATTTATCATGTTTTTACCTTTAACAACTGTTTTCATTATCTTAACTCCTCCTTAATTAAAACTGGCACAGGTGCAATATCGAAATTCCATCTAGACACTAACCCACATTTACTACATTTATAAGTAACTAATTCCTCATCGCTAACAAAGCTGTCACTACTGATTAATTCATTCCAACATAAAGGACAATAACAAAATGTTTGTTAATTATATTTGTCTAATTTTTCTACATAGTAATTTAATTCTTTTTGTTTGTGTATATTATGCTGTCCTGTAATATTTTCGTAATAGAATAATTCTCTTTTAAGTTTCCATATTTTTAAACGATAATATAGTTTAAACATTATTTGTCCACACCCTTTCATTAATAAATCAAATCAATAACTTCCTTATATGTTTTTAGCTCAACTTCTTGTGTTTTAATCAAATTAGAATATCCTTCAATAATTCTTACTTTATATTCTTTACCATATTTACTAATAGTAATTGATTTATTCCAATCTCCGTGTTTTTTATTAAAAGTAAATGCTTTATCACAAAAATAATGTTCAAGAGTATATTCACTATTTAATAAGTATTCATATAGTCTTTTCATTTAATCACCTCCTCTATAATTTTCTTTAACGCAATGAATAATAAAAATAAATTAAATAATCCTAGACATGAACGTAGTGAATGACTAGAAGCAAGAGGGAAGCTACTGCATTCCCGAATTGCCGTTCCTTTAACATGTCATAAGATAATCACAGATAATTTATTTAACTCTAGTCTTGCGGAGCGTCATGTTCAGCAATTTTGTGACCAAAATTACTTCCATGAATTTATTATAATAATAAAAGGTTGTATGTGAAATTTCACTAGCAACCCACTAACAACCTCTAAAACCCTATTGTAGCAATGCTTTCAAGGAAAGGTTGTAGGTTGCTAGTGAATTTAACAAATTGGTACAGATATTATTGTCAATTATATTTACTTAATTATTATTTATTTTTTAATTTATAAAATTTCACTAACAACCTATCAACCTACACCCTATAAGCATTACTATGACCTTGTTTTTAGAGGTTGCTAGTGAAAATATTTTACTATCAACCTCACTAGCAACCATCAACCTTTATTATCTTTTATCTAATTTTTCAAAAAATCCCACAGTTTTCCCACTAATTTTCTTTTGTTTTTTATTATAATCCAATCTTTTTAATTCTTTACCAAAATTAACATTGTTCAATTTCATAAAACCATTTTCTTCGCACCATAAACCATATGAATTGTATAAATCATTACTTTTTACACCCTTATTTTCATCCTCAATTACAACATATTTTTCTTCCATGAATTGTTTGACCGGATTCGAGTCTAACTTATATTCTTCAAGTTTATTTTCTACTTCAGCACTTTTAGTAAATTTATTTTGCTTATGTAATCTTTGTAACCCTTTTAATGCAAACATAAATATTGCATCTGCCTCAAGTTTTAACTTTTCAGACAGATCAATATCAATTTCTTCGCCTTTGAATTGTTTGTTAAAGGGGATAATGCAAAGCCTTCTATATAATCCGTCAGATTTATCTTTAGTATTTGGCAAACTATTCATCGCAAATATTAATTTAGTTGTGCTTGGAAATGAAAACCTATCCTTATTTTTAAATTCTCCATCCAACATATCCCCACTAACAATCTTTTTGAAGAATGCAGAGGTCTTCATATTCCCTTCTATCTCCGATGATTTATTAATAAGTTTTCCGAATAAACTTACCCTTGCGAATGGCCTATCTAATTCATTTATATCAACATCACTAATATTTTTACTTCCCCATATGTGATCCATAATATCTAACAATACAGATTTTCCGTTAGACCCTTCTCCAACTAGCATAAATGACTTGTGAAATTTACATGATGGCGTAAGACAATAACCAAGCATCTCTCCTATTAATTTCATTCTTTCAGAATCATTTTCAAATGTAGAAGTCATATAATATTTCCAATTTTCTGCATTATCTTTTATGGAATTTATATCATAATTCACATTGAGTTGAATTGTGCCATAGTCTTCCTTGAAAAATTCATCCTTATAGAAAACAAAATTATCAATATCAGAAATATCTAATGTCCCATTTTTAACAATTAATCTATTTCTATTTGAGTTTAATAATTGTCCCAATTTATCTTTATTAACTTGATTTATTAGCATTTTAAAAGTGCTACTTACTTTTGCATTTGTTAATTCATCTTCTGACTCAAGTATCCCTGCTATTAATTGTTGTATATGTAAATCAGAACAACTTTCCCAAATCTCTCCATTGAACATTAAGAAACCCATACCAGTGCTATAAACAACATCATATTTAGTTATAAAATAGTTAACAAATAATTTGTCCATAAATTTACCCTCTTCATAGAATTTTCCTTCAATTATTTCGGTTATCTCTCCATCTACATTGCAATGGTACTTTTTAATTGTCTTTTCTGTTTTTATTACTATTGTAAACTCTTTGTTCTTACTTTTATATTCTTCAAGTACCTCTAATATTGTATTTGTATTTATCATTATTTCCTCCTCATAGTTCACAAAATTTTATTTGTGAAAGTTTAATTAATTTAAGTTCTAAATATAAGCGTCTTAATATTTTCATAACATCCCATGTATTTACTAATTTCTGAGTTGTAGAATTCCGCAAGAAGTGAATCAACTAATTCTTTGTCTTCATATATAAATACTTTCTTGTTCCCCTCTCTTATGAATCTGGTGAAATTTACACCTCTTAAATTCAAATATGCAATTTGCTTACTATCGGTTATCTTTGCTTCCATGATATTTTCCTCCTCATTTTAAATCCCAATACTATGAGATTTATTAATCATTTTATTTCTACACTATGTAAACCCATACACAATTAATTTCTTGCTAATGTTTCTCACATCCTTAATATATTAATAATGATTATTTATTCTTTGGTTCAAACATTCCGCAAATACAAGGGAAACCAGTTTCTTCATTGTAATTATCAGGATTATTTTCTTGTGGATTATCACAATCAATTTGCAATATTTCGCAGAAACCATTTATCCTATTTTCACAATCCATTGTTTTTCACCTCCTCCTTTCTACCCTTACTTCTTCATCATCCTAACTCTATCAATTGCTCTATATCTTTTCTTGTCAATATTCTTACTACCATATCTTTCCTTAACTCTTTCATATTCTCTTTTGAATTCAGGATCTTTACATTTTTCTTCAATGATTGCATCAATATCAACTTCTACAAAACACATAATTCTCAACTCCTTTCTTCTATATTTCTACCACATATAATTATAACATATCAACTATCACAATGCAAGCAATTTTTATTTATTAATTTACAAAACTTAATAAAAACATATTAAGGTTCCCATACAAACGGAACATAATCATCTTCCTTTAATACAGGCCAAACATCATCACCATCTGTAACTTTGCTTTGTAGAAAATCACAAATCAGTTTACCATAATAACTATTTAATCCTTCTGCTATGACATATTCACAGTAGTCATCTAGACTATAATTACTTGTTGCTACAATTTTCATTTTACATACCTCCATTCATACTTAACAATTTCTTTCTTCTCAACCTCATAGGCCACATTCTCCTGCGAATCACTTTCAAAACCATAATCCTTATATCCGTATCTAATATAAAACAAATTTACCCTAAAACATTTTCTATCAGAGATTCTCATATAAATATGTGAATAGTGTCTACCATGCTCATCTTCTTCAGATTCACCATCTTGCTCTACATATTCCCATTCTTCATTGTCTACGATTAATTTTGATTCATTTTTAATTGCTTGCATTTGTTCTCTGGTTAGGTTTATTTTCATTATGTAATCTCTCCTTTATTTTATTTTTCTGGCATTTGATAAATGGTATACCTATTATTTTGGCAAGCAGAAGTATTTTCTCCTAAACGAGAATAGTGTTCATCATAAGCAATCCACCA
>Ga0209728_1001338_pt1 | contig 15479 bp, 18 predicted proteins | sample RifGroD1_FD_183997 | JGI IMG/M metagenome (GOLD analysis project Ga0209728, IMG submission 183997) | Groundwater microbial communities from Rifle, Colorado, USA - Groundwater D1 (SPAdes) (version 2) | ecosystem: Environmental > Aquatic > Deep subsurface > Groundwater | place: Rifle, Colorado... | reverse complement strand
CTATTTATTCTATTATCTCCTTAAACCTGTCCACTATCACCCCATCAACCTCGACCTTCTCAAAAAACATATCGTAAGGTCTAGCAAAAACCTTTCCTTCTGGATGATCTGTATATACCACTAACATTTCATTTGATTCAGTATGGAGTACGGAGTCGCATATAACTGTGTATACGCCGCCTTTGTAGTGCTGGTATTTAGTCATGGTATATCACCTTTACTTCCTTCATCCACTCTGCAATTTCTTTAATGCTCATGCCGAGTCTTTTAGGGCGCTTACTCTTTGAAGTAATCGGATTTGATTTGCATTGCCCGCATTCCTCAACCATTGGCGTAAACTTCCCAGGCTCACAAATCGGACACCATCCATCTTTTATTGCTTGCCAGTTTTCCTTCATATTCAATTAGTTTCCTCCTCCAATGCATTCTACCTACACAGCACCAACCTCGTCCTCTCCTTCTTCTCTGGCACAACCCCATTCTCATCCGACCAATACACAACATCTGCCCAAATATAAATACCGTGCAATCCCTTTGCGTTTATATTCCATTCAATCTTGAGAATCTTGTTTATTGTTACTGTCTTTTCGATACCGTGCAGGGTCCATTCCTTTATAGGCTTTCGTATCTCTGGAATATCTGTGCCAAAATCTACATTAAACCTCACATTATTAAGAAATACTTGCTTTCCCTTTGGATCGCGTTCAAATATTAAGCATGATTTAGAGCTGTATTCTTCTGAGCATTTACCTCCGTGCCTGACGCTTCTTATGCAGTATGGACAGTCTTTGATTTTACCCCACTCCTTTCTCCCTCAAAATGTTTAATCGAACTATACCAATTCAACGCCATTCCACCCTTGTTCCATCCGAAAATATACTCTTTAAATCTGACATTCTGGCACAATCTTTTCTTCCCAAATAACCAAACAAAATATTATCGTCGCACTCTTTAATTAGTGAATAAATTTCCTTGGCTTGCTTTCTGTCTATTTTTCCGCCACAATCAGCTTGGTACAGGAAATTAGCCACTTCTTCCGTTACTTCCTTTCGTTCTATGAGTTCCTCTGTAGTTTCGTTATACTTTTTGAAAAAATCTTCCCTATTGCTTCCGCTTAAAAACATAACCTCCGGTATATCCGTTCTTGCATAATGTTCACTAAATTTCTTACTAACCTTTTCTGCTACCACGTTTCTGAACCTGTTAAAACCACCATACCCCATGTCGCAACTATGCCTTTTTGAACTTATTGTTATTCCCATAAGTGTTCATTTCCCCTTCTTCCCAATATCCCTAATCCCTAATCCTCTGAGCCATGCACTAGCTAAATAGACCTTTTTCTTAATACTTACAAGCCTTAATGATAGATTCGTCACTTATCTTACTTAACGAGCCATTCATCTGCCTCTCTACTTGCTTCATATCATATTTCACTTTGCCGTTTTCTTTCCTCAGTATATCCCCACACTCCAAGTTGATGGCATGTAATATTTTTTTAAGATTACCTATTTCGCTTAGTCTTCTTTCGAACTCGTCATCATCCGAGCAAATCACAATCCTTTCGCAATTTTTAAGTATCATTCCTTTCGTATCGTTATACTTCTCAACCCTTTCTTTTACCTTTTCCTCAGAAGTTACCTTTCTTAGCTTTGCCTTTAGCTCATCTAGTTTGACGAAATAGTGATTCCTTATTTCATCCCTAACCTCATCCGCCTTATCTATTTGGACTAGATGGACTATTTTTCTTCGATATATTGAGTTGTGACCGGATGTTCTGTTTAGGATAATGTAATCACCTTCATAGAAATCTACAATTAATCCTATATTATCCTTTAGTCCTACTGAATCGTCAGACCCTAATGAAAATAGAACTCTATCACCAATCTTAAACATAATAGTTAATTCCCCCTCTTAGTTATATTATTTTTCTTTCTATATCTGCTATATATTGTAATATTGGATATATTTGTTGAGGAACTACTGCATTACCTAGGCATTTAAGTCTGTCCACCCTAGAGGGAACCCCATTAGCCACTCGACCCACGTTGGGTTCAGTTGGCCAGATTCCTCCGACACGCACATTGAAAGATTCACTTGCTTGCCCATTTCTACCCTTCGCTGGATTGATGGATTTGACAAATTCCCCCTGTCCCTGCAATCGCTTGCTTGAGGAGTTGGCCACATCCGCACTACTTCTGGGTCTACCTGCTCCCTCAGATTGGCTGGTCTGCTCCTGCCCTTCCTTGAAGTAGTCGCTTGTCTTTGTAATGCTTCTGGTGACCTCTGCGGAAGGTAGTCCATCGTGTTTGGAGTAGCCCACAATAAACACTCGTTTTCGTTGGTGTGGGGCATCGACGGCACAAGCTGGAATAATAAACGGTTGGACTTCGTATCCGATTTCTTCAAGACTTTCCAAGATTTCATCTGAGATATACCGTCCGGTACGATTGAATGATTCTCCAATTTCTCCGATGGCATTACCTTCTTCGTCCACATTAGGATTCTCTTTGAACTGCACCATACCCGTGAACCCACTAACATTCTCACCAATGACCCAAGCGGGCTTGAGTTCTGATATGACTCTAAGCATTTCTGGCCAGAGGTAACGGTCGTCATCTTTTCCTTTTTGTTTTCCTGCGACGCTAAACGGTTGACAGGGAAATCCTCCACTAAGAAGGTCAACTGTTCGTATACCTTTGCTCTTGACGGATTCAATGTTAACATCTCTTATATTCCTCCATCTTGGTACGTTAGGCCAATGTTTTTCTAGTACCTTTGTAGGGTAATCCGCGAACTCACATTGACCTACGGACTCAAAACCTGCCCATTCAGCGGCTAAATCTATTCCCCCAATCCCTGTAAAAAGCGAAAAGTGTGTAAGTATGGCGTTCACTCCTTCTCTATAATTCTTTTATACTCCTTTAGGCTCATTAGTACCCATTGTGGTTCTTGACCGCGCTGAATAAGTAAAGGACTCCTAAGTGCATCATTAAAATACTTTGAGAGATTCCTAGCTATTTGCGTAGTGGAAGCCAGTTGTTCTGGCGAAAAGGTAACCTGTTTTTTCTTCAATTCAATACCTCCCTATACAGACTATTATATCACATATCGTATGTATTGGACAGGCAAAAAAGAGAATAAAGGCCAATATTTAAACCTATTTTACCCCTTTGTATTGCACACACTTACTACAAAAGGGTTGGGAGTTGAAACACCAGTTCTTCTTGTCGTGACAGAATCCATTTTGATTATGTTCGCATCCGATACATTGACTTGCTCGTTTCTTTCTTCGTTTAATCTTTGCCCTATCGTATCGTTTACCCTCTTCAGTTTTGGTATGTATTATTGTGCTATGGCTAACACTCATCACTTATCAGCTACTTTCTCAGTTAGTATACTAAGCTTCATCGTAACCCCTATAATCCGGTATGGGGAACTTAAAGTTGGACAGACCGAGCGCCTTCAGAGACTAAAAAACAATAAATTAACCCTGTCTTCAAGTCTCTGAAAGACGCGAAACCGTTTTATCCGTCTAAGTATCACCATCAGCCGAAACAGTTCTCGTTCTTCGTCTATTTCTAGAATATGAGCTACGCGCCAAAATCTGCCCTTTGACTGCTTGTTTATGCCCATACCGCGTTCCACTGCTGGAACCAGATTCCATCCTGGAGCCTTAAGGTAGCCATCACCATAACAGGAGTCCTCGATGGAACGAGAAACCATCTATCCTGTCTGCCACCCCTTTTAAGTGCTTAGCTCACACTACCACGATATTTTAAGGCGTTATCTCGTGACTTAATACTCTGTACCGCCGGACAAATTCAAAAGCGACACACTTCATTGTCGAAGTATGCCGCGCGATTACCATTTAATCCTATTGCCCTAGCTTACGCTATGGGTTATAATGATTTAACGGTTGTTCTTGATTGTAGCAAGTTCAACACTAGAAGTGCCTAGGGTGTCCAAACCCCTGGGCGCTTTGTTTATGTAGTTACCTACATTATATCAATTAAATATATGCTTGTCCATAATAATTTTTAATAGAGTTGGAATAGTATTGACAGTACTTTGGCAACAAAAAATAACCCCTCAACTCAATTAAGAGAAGAGGGGTTATCGTACTTTTAAAAATTATATTAAACGGCAGTATCTCGATTAATCAGAATCCCAATCACAGTCGCTACGGCAGAAACACCATTAGCAATCGCATTGATATTATCATTAGTTAATACAACGATGCCGAACGCATCAGTTACGAGCTTTACCGCACCGAGGACAGCTATCATCAATGCAGGTTTGCGGAGTTTTTCGAGCATGTCAATCATTCCTTTCTTATGGTAATTGAATCCTCTTGCAAGCGTACTTCTTCCCTGTTTCCTGAACAAAAGCATCGGCTAGGGAGTCGAGGATACGAACTAGGACATATCCGTCCTCGTCCTGCTTAACTTCCGCCACGCTACCCACACCATCCTTAATCCTCTTCATCTCCGCATCAATAGCGTTCAATAGATCATCCCACGTTTTGCCGTGCCTGGCTAAAAACTCAATAGGGTCCACATGATTTGTCTCATGCCACATTTGCGATATGCCGCGATGAGAGTACACATTGGGGCCAGTATACCAACCATACCTAACACACGCCTCAGCGACAAGCCAGACTGTCCTATTCCACACTTCGGAGAATGGTTCAACCTCGCACATTTCAACAGAGAGAAATCGAGAATTTGCAGTTGGTCCGGCGTGCCATGCTTTCTCGCTTTCAGGAACACAGCGAACAATGGTTGTTGCATCCACGAAGTAATGAGCCGATGCTTGTCTGTCTGTTGAATTGAAGTAATTGTGTTCTTGTTGTGCCGTTGCTCCCGGTGTTGCTGTGCTGTGAATAACGAATCCTTGGGGAGATAGCTTTGTGCCCGGTCGATTGAATTTAAGTAGTTGTTCTGATATTTGATAAGACATGATTAACCCTTTCCTTTCAGTTCTTCTACATCTTTTTGCAGATAACCCATCGTCTTGTCCATGCTATTAATTGTGTCGCTAATCTTAGTGATACTCAAACTTATCTCATGCTGGGTATCGTCCGATTTCCTGATGTGATCCATTAGTTTTGATTCTCTTTCTTGCGAATTGCCAATTTGTTCACGATGTTCCTTGCGAGTATCGAATAGGAGCCAAACAAATAGCCCAGGCACAATCCCAAAAGACATTACGAGTTGAACTACCATTTCAGATGTCATTTAGCCACCACTCTCCCCTTTATTGCTTCAATCGTTTTTGGACCTATTCCCTGTACTCTGTCAAGTGCGTATACGTCCTCATACGGCCTACCTTGTATGATTCTAACCGCTAGTACATTACCGATGTCAGGAAGGCTGTCTAGGGCCTCTACGGTGGCAGTATTAATATTTATCTTAGGGGAGTCTCGAATGTGCAATACAATGAATAGGGATATGGTTATGGATATTATTAATAGAACTATGATGAGGAGTTGTCTGTCCTTTGGCTTAATAGAGGATATGAAATTGTTAGTTTCGACAAAGGCTTTTTGATAACCCTTAGACCATGTGCGAGTGCTTTCGTTATGGTTATCGAGAGGAGTTTGTTCTTTTTCTTTTAGCCATGAAGTTAGCTTAGTCCACATTTTGCACCCTCCTAGGATCATAGGAAAGAGACACCGATTGCTCGATGCCTCTTTTGGTGCGATATATTGCACCCCTTGTCATTGGGATTTGTCCTGTACTAAGGCTGCTCGGACAAAGAGCATTTGTCGCAAAGATGATCAGTCTTGCCTAGCCTTAGTGGGAATAGTTTAACATAAATAGTGGTTACATTAAAGATAATTGTTGGATGCCGTTGTGGTAACCAAGGTAGGAGAGGATTTTTTGCTCACGTTCGGGGGAGTAGAATGGTTGATTGGGGAACCAAGTTTTAAAATCACGGTTTCCTTTTGAGCTGTTGCATGATGAACACGCGGGAAGAACGTTTGCTGAGGTTAGCTCCCCTAATTTACTGACGGGGATAAAATGCTCAATCGTAAGCTTTTTAGTTGTTTCGCAATAGGCGCAGGTCCGGTTGAAGTCCTTCTTACATTGCTCCCATTGTTCAGGAGTAAAGTTATTGTCTAAATTATGTTCCCTCGTCCTCCTCCTCTCGTAGGCTGTGTTCTTTACATTTCTTCCCTTTTCAGTTTTATCATACACCGCATGCCATTCCTTGGAGTATGCTTTCGTTTTCGCTAAATTTTTAAAATAGTATGCCGTTCCTCTTTTCTTTGCCTCCTCGATGTTATCTAAATAATATTGCCTACCGCGTTTCTTGGAGCATCCCTTACATATGCATGCTAACCCATATTTACCACTGGGTTTTTTATGGAAGTAAGTATCATCATTTGCTAGGAATGCCACCTTGCAAACATAACATGTTTTTTCCTTAACTAATGGTTCTTCCTTAATTATCCTGTGATTATCCCTATACACTTGACTCTTGAATCGTATTTTTTCCCTATTTACCTCCTTATATATCGAGTTTTGGATTTTGATCTGTTCTTGGTGCTTTGCTTTGTATATTTTTCTTTCGGTTGCCGAGCACTTTTTGCAGACACACTTTAGTCCGCCTGTATTCCTTTTGGCTATACCAAAATTATCACTTGTCGCAGGATATATCTCACCGCATTTACTACACTGCTTCATTGATAGTTTTTGTAATGATGCGGCATATTCCTCTCGCTCGTCTAACAAGGGGTCCTTATTGGACTCCCTGTATTTCTTGCTATATACAGAAAGGTAGTCTTTATTTTCTTCCCTATACTGCTTTTGATATTCGGAAATAACCTTTTTGTTATCCTCGTAATATTGTTTTCGACTGTCATTAAGGGCTTCCTTGTTTTCTTGGAAATACTTTTTACCGCGTTCGTGGCAACAGATCTTGCAATCATTTCTAAGCCCGTCTCCGTTATCTTTTCTCGTATAGAAATACTCACTAGTAGCCAGTTTGCTTTCCCCACATTTGCTACAAGTCTTCATTTCACACACAACCAACCACCCCCGGAGGTATGTAGGAGAAGAGTTCTCTTAAATAATTCGGATCAACTAAAACAATACCATCAGCCACCACCCATTTGAAGTACCCTTTCATGTCATAAGTAAGCACTTCCTTTACTTCTTCATCCATAGTGATTGTGCTCGGGTAATTGGTCACGACAAATTCCTCTTTCTTTTACCCTTGCCGAAAAATGAAGCACCTGATAAAATAGCAGGTGAAAGACTTCTCTTCGGAGGGTAGTTTTTGTTGGGGAGTCCAGAACTCTTGCGGGGTTGTGTGGACTCCTCTTTTAACTTTTAGGACGACTCTCGAACCATTGCAGTATTTTTTCTTTGCGGAAGCGAACACTGGAACCAATCTTGAAGTATGGCATACCTTCATCCCTCATCCTGTCAACTGTTCTCTCTGTGACTTTTAAAAATTTAGCAAGCTCTTCTTTGGTCAATACTTCGTCTTCGTTCATTATCAACCTCGTTTCTTTCTAGTACGTATTAATGTCCATATAGTAAGTATATGACTGTACTAGACATTTGTCAAGAAAGGATTTGATTATTTTGGAAAACTTGAAAATGTTATAAGTGGCTTAATTGCAAAGAGTAGGGGAGGAAATCATAATGCCTATTGCTAGAAAAGTAGTGGCTGGCGGAGCGTACACGATTGGAACAGTTATTTATTTCATCCTCGGAGTTGCTGGTGCCGCAATCCACCTGTGGACAATCCTGATTGCCCTTGGTTCGAGTGGATTCATTGCTGCATTAATTACATTTGTCGCCCCTGTAGCCTCGCAATTTTATTGGGCCTATTATGCGTTTGCAACGACGCATACAGTCTTTAATACGTACTGGATAGCGTTGGCTATATACCTGGCTATGTGGATTGCTGTAGGCATATTATATTTTATTGGTAGTGTGCTGTCGCCGGATAATGATGTTTGACAGGAAGAGCAGGAAATTAATCCTGCTCTTTTATTTTGGCCTATTTTTTAAAATATCCTTCCTTGCATATTCATAGGCATTAGCTATAGCTTCCTTCATCGCCTCGGCCTTCGCCTTGTCAGAACCACCGCGTCCAACTACAGCATTTAGATTCTTCTCAGCCTTTTTACCCATAATTTGTTGGAATCTAGTTATCTCCTGTGGCGTAAGAGTAATTTCCACTTTCTTTTCAGTAAATGACTTAGGTGCCAACTTAGGGAATATATCTTTGCTTCCGGTTGATTCGTAGATCCTGAGTATTTCCCTCTGTACCCTATTTGGATTAAACTTAGTTGCTCCGCTAGGATTAAGGAAAATATTAAACAAACTGTTATCACCTTGAAAGTTTTTCTTCACATTACCAAAAGTATCAATTTGAGGTTCGAGTGATTTAGTTAAACCAGGTGTCCTTGCCTTGATTCTGTTTATTGCGGTATCCCCCGATCCTTCGGCGTATGTTGACCGGGTAACAGGGTCGATCACTTGCGATACCTGCTTTGCAGCAGTAGGAATTAGCATAGTAGGAGCATTGGCTAATGTAGATGAGATGCCTTCTACTGGACTATACCCACCCATAAAGCGAGTCAACCCCTGCAATAGTGATTGCTTGAACAATGTTTCCCCGCCACTCTTGACCGCATCAATGACAACATTCTCAGCATGTTTGCGATCTTTTCCGTTAATTGCCATGTCTGCCCCGATTGCTATAGATAAGCTAGAGGGCTGCAGAAAACTATATTCAAAGTACTTATCCCCAACTTTATAGGAGTAAGGATTTTTTCCAAGTGACTTTTCAAACGATGCAACATCCTTATCCTTGTCGCCCCTACCTGTGATTATACCTTTCTTAGCTAGGTCATAACCAACCATAATTAACGCAGTTCCAGTAACGCTGCGAGATATAGAATCAACAAATGCCTTCTGATCAAATGTACCATTCTTGATATTAAGGGCTTCTCTTATGGCTTTATTTAATCCAACAGGGCTATAGTCCACCGAGCGAGCCAGTAGGCTAGAAGGTGTCTTAACAAAAGGCATGACAATATTGCCTAGCCCGACATCCTTTGAGCCAAATCCAAGATATGAACCAGCCTTATTAAGGGACTGTTGAGCAATTTTAAATGCTTCTGTCATTGTGTTTACATCTTGATAAGTTCTCTCGTTAGCCGTTTTGATTGCCTGAACAATCATGTCATCCGTTGGTTCTGACACGCCAGCAAGCTTCATCTGTTGATGAAGTGAGTCCTGCTTTGATGCCTGATAGAAAGGCCGATCTCCTGCCTGTAGGCCGATTTTTGTCATGTTGTCTAATTTATTAAGAACACGTTGATCCAATCTGTCGCCTTGAAAAATCTTCTTAGAAGGTAGGTCGTATTGAGTCCTTCCCTCATAGGTATCGACAGGGTTATCTAACCCTTCTCTAATTAGTTTAACTTTTTCGCCAAATGTTTTACCTTCAAAATCTTTAGCCTTTAGCCCGCCAGTGGCATCGGACGCAACTTCCTTCAATCCCTTTACTGAACTTTTTAATTGACCAGTGATGCTAGGAAGTGTCGTGGTTCTCTTGCCTGTAAATTTACCAATAGCCTTGTCTAGTGGAGTGGCTAGAACATTGGACACATTGTCTACAACTCCAAACGCTGCATTGCTAATCGTATTTCTCACCATCGACTTGGGATTCAATAGTAAACTAATTCGCTGAATGCCGAGCATCTTCTCTCCAAATGTCGAAGGAACTTTATCAGCTATCATTTGCAACATCTTGGAGGTGGCTACTCTTTTTTCTTCTCCATCTTCCATAATCTGAATCTTCTTCGACTGCTCCACAATACTCCTAGCCGTTCCCTCATCCAACACAGGTATACCCAACTTCTCCCCAACCAACATCTTATAATTCTGATTCTGAAATCCGCCTAAATTACTCAACTCAATAATCTTCTCAGAAATCTCTTTTCGCGGTCGCACTACCCTTGGCTTGAATATTTGAGCTAATATCTGCTCCTTCTTAACCTTAGTCAAATCCTTCATGCGATCACGAACATATTTCTCAAGAATTTCAGCATCTTCACCGGACAACCCGGATTTTTGTGTTAGCTGAGTAACTAAATCATCCCTCACTTGGCTATTAACGGAGTAGTGTTGCCTAACAATATCACCAACGCTAACATCCATTTCCTTTAATCCTTGACTTACCGAACGGTTCAATTGATTCTCGGGGAATGTTCGCTTAATACCCTTGCCAATATAATCGTCAAGCAACGCCAACGCTTCAGGATCATCCTCAAACTTTTTATTGATAATATCCTTCGCCTTGTTCCATACCTCTCTATATTGGTCCTTGTTTTTTATAGCATCGGATACAAAGGTTAATGGGTCGGTTGGCATCTTTTCCTTAGTGGGCAAAGGTGACTCTCTTGCCACTTTATACAAGGTATCAACTAGAATCTTTACTGCATCCTTTTCCTTTGGTTCTCCGGATGCCAAAGATGCCTTAATTCTGTCTGCAAGTTGCTGTTCAGGAGCAATCTCAATTTCTAGCTTAGCTAATCCATTGGCTTTAGCAAAGTCGTCGTAACCTAACTTCGTTTTCTCAAAGAGCTTAGGTAGTTCGTCTTTGATTCCTTCACCAAACTCTTTAATCATTTCAGCAGACCAAGTTGTTAGATTTACGGCCCCTTTTGCCAGCTTGGTTGAGCCTATCAAGATATAATCAGCCAACACATCGACGGGTAAAGAGTTTAGATTACCCTTTCTATTTGCCAGCCTAGCCCTCGCCGCCGCCTCTACCTCGTCCAACTTCTTAATAATATCATCAGAGAGCTTAGGTGCCTTAATAATAGTTTCCTTCGCTTGTTTAGCTGGCTTTTCTTTTAACTTAGGCCCTAATCCGGATTCAACTTCCTTGGCAATGGTTTCTGCAACCTCGCTGTTTGCCTTGCCCATTTCTTCCGTTAGCCGCTTAGTCGAAGCATTAAGTTCTGCTACCTGTTTAGGGTTTCTTACCTTAGCTATGGTGTTTTCAGCATACCTTAATACCCCTTCAGGCGACAGCTTACCCCACATGGAAAGTGCCTGAATAGCTTGTCCTTGCGTCCTGGATTTTTGGGACGTTTTCTCAATAAGGCTAATGGCTTGATCGAATTTACCCGCATCGTTGGCCTCTTTGATCAAAAGCTGAGATACGGCGTTGGACTCTGCTGTAGCAGGGGCATCCGATAACACTAAATTCAGTGCAGCTTCCCTGTCTTCATTAATAAACTTACGAGCTACTTCCAGAGTATCCTTATTGGTGATATTCCCATAGTTTAATTCGGTCTTGCCTATTTGTTCTGCTAATTTAGGATCAGTTATTTCGCCCCTAGCTACAGTGTCGGGGAATGATAGACGTTTTTCTCCGACCGGCTCAACCCTTGGTGATTTAAGAGGAATGACAGGTTTATCACTAGTTAGGTTTGATTCTAACTTTATGCCACTGCCCTTAGCAGCCATCTTATGGTCCATCCCCGAAATTCCCTGAACCCCAGAATCCCCAACCTTGGGCATTTCCATTCTTGCACCAAGTGGAACATCGGTTCCCTGAACACCTTGTCCGGCCTTAACCCCAAACCTATTCAATGGACCATCCGTGGGTAATTCTATCCTCGGAGACAATATGTCCTGTCGCACGGGAGATAGCATTGGCGGTCGAGCAGGAACAACAGGATTAACAGGAGCAGCAGGAACACCCAACGGCTTAAGTATCCCCTTCGTCCCCTCTAAAGCCTTACCTATGCCCTTAAACGCACCTCTCGCCGCCACCCCACCGAGCAAGATGCCGGGCAATTGTTTTTCCTTTTCAATAAGATCCCGAAAACTCCCACCTTCTTGAATATTCTGCGTTGGTGCGACTACCGAACCATACGCTCCCGCATCCGTCAATCCACCTTTAACAAAGCTAGGAAGCCTAGAACCGACCTTCTCAACCGTCGAAGCAATGCGCGGGGATAGTTTTGCCAACTGCTTACCAACAAGCCCTACACCAGCCTCCCCAGCCATCCACAAAGGAAGCATGGGGATCTCTTTTCCAAGAATTGCAGGAAGGGACTCGGCAGGATTCGCTTTTAAATATTCCTGATTAGCCTGTATTCCTGCTAGTTGTTGTCTACCCATGTCAGCCATACCAGGAAGCGTATTCTTTGTCAGCATATTCGCAATGTCAACGTTCTGCTTTGCTGCCCCAGTATTAGCTAATCCTTGAGATAATCCTAATCCGAGTTCGCCCATTAAGCCTTTAATATCTCCTGCTTTAACTTGATCCCATGTTGATGGCTTAGGAGGTTGCACTACTGGTGCGCTCGCAGTATGTGAACTAGTCAAATATTTTGAGAAATCAACAGGAGCATCTTCGTAAAATTCAGGTTGACCGGGAGTAGGCCGACTAACGGGTTGTGGTTTATTCAACCCAAAGAAGGAGTAGGGATCGTTGTTGCTCTTTTGCGTTGTTGCTTTCCTTACCTCACCAGGGTCCTTTAACCCAAAATAACTATAAGCACTTCCCATTTCACCACCCCTTACTCCGGTTCATATCCCGGATACCTTCGTTTTACGATGTAATCCATTATGTCCTGAAGGTCTACTCCTTTATCGGCTAATGCCGATGCGTTTTCGTTGAAGTAATTTAGTATTTCCTTTTCTCCCTTGCCTTGCGAATCCAAGCTATTAACAATTGCTATAGCTTGATTCTGTGCTATCTTGGCATCTTGCGCCGTGATAGGGGTTGCTTTATCTGATTTAACCTTACTGACCTCGCTTACGGTGTAGTTTTTGGCCTTACCCAATACTCTTTGTAGGTATTCGTCTGTACCCTCGCCATACCCCTTGATACCGCCCTCTAACGAACCTGCTTGTTGCGCTCTAATCGCTAGGTACTTGGCAGCCGCATAGATACTTGACTTAGCATCAGACCTATTTGTTAAGCCTTGCTCGTCGGCAGTTGTCTTCAAAAATTGCCCTAATCCTGTTGCTCCTGATGTTTTATTTACAGCGTTAGGATTCCAACTAGACTCTGCTTCTAATAATCCTGCAAGAATAGCAGGAGGTATGCCGTTTTGTGCGGCAGCATCATTAACGAAATTGGCGTACTCTTGTGGCATACTCCCACCACTAACAATTCCCCCACCAGTTGAAACTTCGGTATCGTAGTTCGCCCTTTGTTGCGCTATTGCGTTCGACCTTCCAAACTGACTTTCATCCTGCGCCATCTTTTGTCCGAACTGATAACCACCTTGATCAAGTTGCTTCTGCGACATAGTAGGTTGACCCATGTAATTCCCGATTACTTCACCTTGTTTCAGTCCAAACTCATTGTTCCACCGTTCGCCATCCCTCGTAAACTTCTGCCCCTCTAGCGTCTGTTCTCCACCAAAAGTGCCCATTAATTTAGCGATAGCCTGTTCTCGCTCAAAGTTTGCCGCTTCAGCATCAGATTGTTGCTTATCATAAATTGACTGAGCCAACTGAGGTACTTGCGCCAACAATCCTGCTTTTTGAGACTCAAGGTCAGAAACATTACCCTGCCCGGTCTGCCGAACCCCATTCAACCAATCTTGGATACCTCTAAGTGTTTGCGCTAATTGAGCTTGGTTATTCTGTAACCCTGCACCCTCATCGACATTGATTTGTCTTTGTGCCGAATCATTAATCCCTGAATTTAAAAGGCCCCTCGAATTCTGTGTTTCATTTGTCCGGCCTCTGTTGTTATCCTGTAGTCTTCTAATTTGATTAACATTATCTAAGGATAGATTATTCGCCGCCAACTTCTGTGCGTCTGCCTGTCGTGCTGCTTCAGCCATAGAAGCCTGTACCCCTTGAATTTTCGAGCTTATAGGGTTTATTTGAGGAGCATATTGAAGTTGGGCCGAAGCATTGGCATTGTTCATCCCTTGGTATTTCTGCATCTCACTTGCTGTTCCTGACGCATCGTACCCAGCTAATGCCTGACCCCCATCGTAGGCCGTAGTTGGAATAACTGCATTTCCACCTAAACCCAACTCGCCGGACTTAATCTTAGTCCCTGGTGTCCACCTGATATAGTTGACATCTCTACTAAGGTATTTCCGAGCATTAGACAAATCATCGTCGTTGTTATAATAAGCCGTAGTTGGCATCCATACACCCCCTCTATACTGCCGAACCGAGTAGTTTAGTAATCGCCTTATCTACGCTCGTATCTTTCGTAATTGTCATCCTAATAGTGACCTTACTATCTGCCACAGTAGAGCTACCCCTTACTGAATCGACAACTAAGTTACTACTTATTTCTTCTGTGCTAATAACCGTATCGAGATAAGATTCCGCGCTTGCTGATCCAACAATGGACAGGGACGGTGTGATATAAAAGCTACTATCCTTTTCATAGTAAATCCAAAAATATACTTCTTTCGTTGCATTGGTGGGTATTACGTTATACCGAGCATCTACGGAAGTTACCTTTGTTCCGCATCTATACGTTGTCAAATACGGATTCCCATCATGCCCAACGGTCAAAAATGAATCACTAAGCCCAAACGTCACGCATTTTGCATCATCAGTCGGTAATGCGAGTGGGTCCGGCAAGACGGAGAACGTATCTCCCACCCTTTCGTACATGGTGACAAATGGAGTAACTGCGTGAGCTATCGCCAGGTAGCTTCCATCTTCACTAAAAGCAGCTCCAAAACCATTGCCAGTTGGTAGGGTAGAGGGGTTAGCTAGTTTCGCAAAGGTGTCCGATGTTCTTTTGTAAATCGTAACGAACGGAGTTATTTCATGTGCTACGGCTAAATATTCATCGTTTTTCCCCCACGCTAGTCCGTTTCCATCACCAGTTGGCAATGATGCCGGATTAGTTATTTTATCGAATACGTCCCCTGTTCTTTTGTAAACGAAAACATAGGGAGAAGCGTCAGAAGATACAGCTAGATAGGTTCCGTTATGAGAAAATTTAATGCCATGGCACGCGGAAGTCGGTTTAGTCTCAGGGTCAGGGAGTTTAGTAAAAACAGTATCGTCAATTTTATAAATCACAAGGTACGGAGATGAGGATTGGGAAAGAGCTAGATATATTCCGTCTTCCGAGTAATCAGCTCCGTACACTGTCCCCGAAGGATACGAGACGGGCCGAGTGAGCTTGGTGAACACATCGCCTGTTATTTTATAGTGGGCAGTCGTAGAACCACTAGTTCCGACTGTGAAGTATTTTCCGTTTGGAGAAAAGGCAACGCAATAACAAGCTGACGTAGGTTTTCCGTCAAGGTCGGGTTGTTTAATAAACGCGTCACCTGTTCGCTTGTAGAGTATTAAGTACGGAGTTGAACCACTCGCCACAGCTAACCATTTTCCATCGGGAGAATAAGCAACCCCGTTTACTGTTCCAGCAGGGAGCAGAGAAGGGGCGTCTATTTTAACAGGGAAGGTTCCACTTCTTACTGTTCCAAAAACCATTCT
>Ga0209728_1001335_pt1 | contig 15509 bp, 22 predicted proteins | sample RifGroD1_FD_183997 | JGI IMG/M metagenome (GOLD analysis project Ga0209728, IMG submission 183997) | Groundwater microbial communities from Rifle, Colorado, USA - Groundwater D1 (SPAdes) (version 2) | ecosystem: Environmental > Aquatic > Deep subsurface > Groundwater | place: Rifle, Colorado... | reverse complement strand
CTATGCATTTGACCCTATGCAGTACCCAGACATGATCGCGCCTTTCCCGGTAGGAGTTACCACGGATGGAAAGACCATCGTCGAGGACCTTTACAACCTCCCTCACATGATGGTTGGTGGGCGTACTGGTTATGGCAAGACATCGTTTCTCCTTGTGGTCATGGTTGCTTTATTACTCAAAGGGGTTAAGGTGAGCGTTGTTGATCGGAAGGGTGTAGACTTCCCCCGGTTCTCTCCCTGGGTAAACTTGGCCTTGACGGATGCTGAGACAGAGGAACTACTTAAGCAGCACATCGTAGAAATGCACCGCAGGCAAAGGATACTGAGAGAAGCCGGGGCGCAGAACTTCGCAGAGTATCGCGAACAGCACGACGATCTTCCTTATTTGGTCTTATTCATTGACGAACTAACACAGATCAGAAATAAGGCTTGCTTTGAAGCCATTGGTGATATGTCTGTTTTATCCAGGGTATCAGGTATCAGCATGATATTGGCTACCCAAAAGCCGGGAGCGAAAATATGGGACGGATTCACAGACGTTCGGAGTCAATGCGCTGGTGCCGTATGTTTTAAAGTCCGAGATCAAACAGACAGTCAGGTTGTACTAGGATCAGGCAACACGAGAGGAGCAGAGCTTCCCAATGTCAAAGGCAGGGCTATTTGGAATGACGATGATAACACAATGGTCCAATCCATGTATCTAACAGCAAGAGAGGCCCATTCTGTCCTCACAGAGAGAGTTCCAAAGGGGGTGTATTCCTTTGAGTCAAGCAATGACCAACGTGATGAAAGGCTCATTCCGGGATAAGTCCATTTTAGAAACTATTGATCTATGTGGAGTGATGGACACGGAACAGATCACCCAGCTATTCTTTAGATTCACCACAGGGAGAAGGAAGTGTCAGGCGCGAATGAAAGCCCTGGTAGATCGCAAGTTAGTGAAGAAGACTAGGTTATCCTTAGACACTTCAACTATTTATTATCAAGGTAAGCTTACTAAACACTTGCAGCATGCCCTAGATTTAACCTGGGTGTATGTATGGTTCATGCGGAAGAGTGGGGAAAGGCTTTTAACGTGGGAGCTTGAACAATTGAAAGAGTTTGGAAATATACTACAGGCCGATGCGCTCTGTTCTGTCAAAATCCCCATGACAGGGGAAATTAGGTGGTATTGCATTGAGTTGGATCGTGGATCAGTGAACCGGAACAAGTTTGACAAGATCGAAAAGTATATAGCCCTATACAACCGTGAAGGTGTGGCAGGTTCCCCAATGCTCAAACGCTTGGATAACCCTTTAAGATTCCCCAAGGTGCTCATAGTGACTGACAGCGTGAAGCGTGGCCAACGGATCAGGGAGCTCGTGGCCGGTGCTAACACCAGGCTAAAATTTGAGGTCCTATTATTGAGTGCAATTAAAGAAGGGAGTGTTTTAGTATGATTCCAGCAGTACCAGCAGCTATCAAACTTATGACCCTTGTCCTGGGGGCGTCCTTTGTTATATTTCCCGTACAGGCCACAGATCCGATCACGCCAGAGCCTACGACACAACAGGCAGGGAAGATCACGAACACGATCACCAATAAGATCATAGATGATGCAAGGGAAAAGCAAAGGCAGATTGATAACCCGAACTATAAACCTAAAAAGAAACTCCCGATCACTGGAGGATTTAAGCCGGGGCGCGATCCATTACCCAAGGGAACGACACCATCAAGCACCTATCGAAATATGTGGGAATCGATTAAGAGTGATTTAGGGTTTAAATGAGGGGCAAAAGCCTCTCTTTTATTTGACTTTTCTATTAAATAAGGGTATAATTAAAACTGTATTTAATTAATATATTAAATAAGGGGGTTAAGTATCATGGATGACCATATGAGGGAACAGGTCACCAACATTCTTAAAGAGTCTATGGATCAAGGTGGAGATATAGGGGCCAGAGCGACAGCTTTTAGTCTCATGAAAGGAATTATTGAGGATGGCAGGTCAATGAGTCATCAGATGCGGGATCTAGAGGACATTGTGTACATATGGAAGTCGTTTGAGAACGAATAAGTTAGGAGTGAAATCCATGGATAAAGCAACATATAGGTCTTTAACCACAGAAGAGAGGATCAGTTACTTAAATTCAGAGATGGCAGCCGGTAAAACCCTGGCTGCAGTTTGCAAGGAGATCGGGATCGCGAACAACGTAACAGCAGACTTTCACAAAAAGGGATATATCCGAAACGAAGAAGGACTTTATGTTAAGCACGAACCACAGCACCCTGGACAAATAACTATTGAACAGCTGGCGGGGGCTATTGAACCGCAGGAGAACGCAGGAAGCAACATGAGTGCAATTATCCCTCCAGGGGAAAATGAACCAACAGAGACCCCACCAGTGACCACTGAGAGTGAACAAAAACCAAAAAGAGTAGGCCGACCAGCAAGGAAAGGCGAAAAGCCCAAAAAGCTAACTATTGAGATTAGTCCAGACGTATACAAGGCGCTCATGTTCTATAAGATCGATCAAGGAATTTATGTTAATGGTTTCATTCAGGAACTAATAAAAACCAACGTGCCAAGTAAATATTTTGAAATCTGAAAGGGGTTGACTAGCCCCTAAATCACATTGCACAACCTTAGATATAGTACCCTATCCATCAGGTATAGTCTTGTACGAGTATTCCCTTAAAAGTTATAATGCCTATACAATCAAGCTTAGGCATTACGAAAAAGGGGGTACGCAACCCATATGCAAACACCAAAATTACTTACTATTCCGGAGGCGGCGGAGCGGTTAGGGGTTAGTGATGCGACCGTTCGACGAAGGATCAAGGACGGATCACTGAAAGCAGCTAAGATGCCAGGACCTTTTGGGGAACAGTATTTTATTAGTGCTGAAGAAATTAACGTTGCCGTTGAAACGGTCAACGTAGTCCCTGTTAAGCATGAGGTTGGGGTAAAAGAGTTAGAACAGCTTATCACTCAGACCATGGCCGGGTCACTAGAGGAAATGCGTACTGATATTATTGGTATTGGATCGGCAGTTGGGGAGGCGTTAAAGGCTCAAAATGAAGCCCTAAAGAAAGAAATAGCCGAACTGCATGAATCCTTAAAGGCCATTGAGGAGCGACAGAAGGAACGTGAGGCAGAGCATTATGAGAGGGTGGACCAACGACTTAAGGAACTCAAAGAAGAGCCTAAAAAAGGCTTTTGGGCTAGGTTGTTCAAGAAGGGGTGAGTTTTTTGAACAATAATGAAGATGAAGAATTTGGCGAAAAAATTAAGACGTACTTTAACGAATTACCAGATGAAGAGAAACAAAGTATATATAGAGGTATTGGACAAGTATTTCAAACCGTAAATGAAGTGGCGGCAACAGTGGGAAAAATTGCAAAAAAATCTGCCGAGGAAATTGAAATCACATTTCAAACTTTAGAACCACTTATTTTGTATTACAAAGAAAATAAGGAAATCTTTAAAAAAATAGATCAATGGCAAGCCATAACAGGATTGAGTCGAAAGCAACTAAATGAAATGTCAATTTGGGAAGCTATAGAAATTATTAAGAAATGTGAAAAACATAAACGTTATGAACATTCCCCCAGTGGCCCAGTGACAAACGCTATGAAAATGCTTATATCTAGCTTTGGCAAAGATAAAGTCAGAACTTCAAAAGATTTAAAAGTGAACACGAAAACACATTTAACAGGATCCACTGCAGTTAACTTCAAAAGCCGTAATTCTGATATAACACTGACTATTGACAATTACAGTAGTTTAGCAAGCCGCCAGGACAAGAATACGCGAAAAATATTTAATTTTTTACTCCAACAAAGTAATGACCAACATGGAGCCAAGGAAATATTATTCAACCTTAATGACCTTGTAATTCGTGGTATCTACGCCAATACAGACACAGCCAGGAAAGGTTTAAAGACATGTATGCAAAAACTAACTAGCATAAAAGTTGAAGGAACTGTCAAACGAGGCAAAAAAGAAATAGTTAGTAGTATTCAAGTCTTGTTCACAGGGCTTGAAATTAAGAACGGTAACTGTAATGTCAGTGTAAACGATAAGCTTGATCTTAAATTCGTGTCTCAATATTTGACTATAATACCTATTTGGACTTATCAACTAAACACAGTGGCCTATGACGTTATTGATTATGTTTTCTATAGAGCAAGACAGAGTGATAAGGATATTAAAAAGGATGGGTACTTTAACATCAGTTTGCACTCCTTAAGCGCTCATTTAGGACAGCCAGATCCGAATGATACTGAAAACCATTCAGTGTTAATTATAAACCCTATACTAAACGCAATAACAGAAATTGAAGATACTCAAAAAGATTATAACCAAATAAAGATTACACCTTTCTATAATCCAGAGCACAGAGATGCGAGAGAATTCCTCAAAGGGCATCTAAGAATAGAACTTAACGAAGAACTCAATAGTTATTTTATCAAACGAGCTGGCACTAGGGACGATGAAGTTAAGAAGAAAATCAAACGGATAGAAAGCAAAAAAACTCAATAGAAACCGTCTTTATGCTTGAGCAAACCGTCTTTATGCTTGAGCAAACCGTCTTTATGCTTGAGTAAAATAATTTAAAGAATTTTGAAAGGCTTGTCCCACAAGGGTTTCAGGTCTGTTATCCATATATTACCTTTCGCAATAGATATATCAATAGATATATAAACTAAGAAAAACGGCCCTCCTTGGTATCGGGCCATTTGCTAAAATAATAGCAAGTGAACCTACACTGTATTCACTAGCTAATTAAAATATACACAAATGAGGAGGGAAAAATGAAAATATCCGAGCTAGAAAACCAAATAGACCTTTATTTTTTAATTGCCGAAACCCACGTTTTACGAAAAGTTGGCGGAGAAGAGTATCGGGTGAACCCTTGCCCAGTGTGTGGAGGAAATGACCATTTCACGGTTTATACTGACACGAACAGTTACAGCAGTTTTAGTAAATGCTGCAAAGGTGGAAAGGCTTATAAATATTTGCAGGAAGTTGGAGGCATGACGGAAGACGAAGCATATATAGAGCTTCAACGATTAGCCGGGGATCCATTGCAGACCGTTAAAAAAAAGAGTGCCACCGTTCCCCAGCCGACCAAGACAGAGGAAACGGAAGCACTCACCCCGGAAGATTACACAACCAAGATAACGGAATTATATCATTTTCAATCAGATCAAGACAGGGCGTATTTTTCCAATCGAGGGATAAGCCCGGAGATAATTAACAAATACAAACTATGTATAGGGGATATGGGATCAGGACGAAGGGCAATCCTGCCAGTGTGGGAAGATGGCAAAGCGATCTATTACACCGGCCGGGCGTTGACCGATCAGCAGAATCCAAAATATAAAAATGCCAATGGATCAGCGCATCTATTCAACAGCCGACATATAACCAACCCGATCAACCAGGACCCTATAATTATATGTGAGGGTATATTCGACGCACTCAGTATTGAGGAGGTTGGCGGCCAAGCCATAGCCTTAAACAGTACATCAAACGTCAAAAAGCTATTATCCCTTTGTGCTCAATATAAACCAGTCGGTAAATTGATATTAGCATTGGACAATGACCCAGCAGGAGCAAAGGCAAAAGAAGAATTAGAAAAAGGATTGAGAGGACTAGGAATAGGCTTTAAATCGTTTGGATTTAGTTCTATTTACAAAGACCCTAACGAATACCTCATAGGGGATAGAGAGGCGCTTTTTGGTCTAGTGCAGGGCATTATAAGACAATGTGCAACAGAATTAGCCAGAACAAAAGAAGAATATCAAAATACCAGTACGAAAAACCATGTTAAAAATTTCTTTGAACAGATCCGTGAGGGCCAGAACACCCCAGCTATTAGCACAGGATTCAATGAACTTGACAGGGTATTAGACGGAGGATTTTATGCGGGCCTTTATGTATTAGGGGCCATAAGCAGCTTAGGAAAGACTTCGTTCATCCTTCAAGTTGCCGATCAGATAGCAGCCCAGGGAGAAGATGTTCTTATATTCAGTTTAGAGATGGCGCGGTTTGAATTGATGGCCAAGTCTATAAGTCGTTTCACCTTTTTACACGACACAACACAATACAAGGTTCTTGCCAAGACAACGCGGGGGATCACGGCGGGAGCCAGGTATTTAAATTATGCTGAAAAGGAAACTGATCTAATTCAATTAGCGGTTAATGAATATGGGAAGATTGCAGGACACGTTTACATACTGGAAGGCATGGGCGATTTAGGAGTTATAGAAATTAAGGCAGCCGTAGACAAGCATAAAAGTATGACAGGAAAAACACCGATCATTATTATTGATTACTTACAGATCCTAGCACCTTACAATGACAGAGCAAGTGATAAGCAAAATACCGATAAAGCCGTACTGGAATTAAAACGAATATCACGAGACTATAAGACCCCAGTGATAGCAATATCTAGCTTAAATCGTGCGAATTATGACACACCTATCAATATGGGAGCTTATAAAGAGAGTGGTTCTTTGGAGTATGGCTCAGATGTGTTAATAGGACTTCAAGCTAAAGGAGCAGGGACAAAGGAATTTAATATTGATGCGGCAAAGCTTAAGGACCCGCGTGAGATAGAGCTGAAAGTCTTGAAGAACCGCAATGGACAGACAGGTGGATCTATTGAATATTCGTATTACCCTAAGTTCAACTATTTTGAGGAGGTTGGACGATGAACGCAGCCATTGACATACGCAGCACATTAGGACTAGGAGTAGAAAAGAAGAAGGTAGAAACACCTGCACCGATCCAGATAAACAAGCCCAGGTATGTAAAGTTAGAACAAGATCATAAGGATCTTCAAGCAATGAGAGAGAACCTTAAGAGGCAATGTGAAAATATAAGGAAATCTGAGCACTTAAGATGCAAGATTTACAAGGGTGTTAAACAAGGGGTAGACATCGAAACCCTTTTGATTCAGTCCATTGAGTGTATCAGTTTAATGACTGGTGATACGGTTTTTTACACGCAAAATGTTGAGCGGATCAAGAAACGGTTAACTCCGTAAAACGAAGCAATCAGCAGAAAAGCAGACCGTTAACCTCAAGGTTATATCGGACCCAAGGCAGGAAGCCCCAAGAATCATATTGAAAAATCTTAGAAATAGTTATATACTTAAGAGTTTTCATATTGTAACGCAAGGGAATTACTGATATAATATAAGAAAAAGAGTACAACCTAAAAAGAGGGTGGATCTCATGGGATTAGCCGACCAGGTAATAGTCCAAATCTGCAATAACGTAGAGGATTTAGATAGACTTAAGTATGGTGAGATCAGCTTAACGGTTCAAGATGGTAAATTGGTCAGGATGGACCTAAGGAAGTCAATAAAGATACAGACTGACTCGAAAAACGAGAGGTCACGCGGAGCATAAAAGCTCGTGTGACCTCTTTTATTTTAAAGTTTAGGAGGGGAACAATGCCAATTTGCACTAGGGCCTATTACGAAGAAGAAAACAAAACCCACATAGCGCCTAAAATCTTCTGTTGTCTTTCAGATTGCTATTGCATGTATGTGGAATGGAAACGAGGCAGGAATGAGCAGTCGGGCAAGTGCATTGAGTGCCCACGCTATAAAGCAAAAACAAATCAAGGAGTGAACGCAAATGGAAAGTAAGAGCGGAACTATAAGGAAGATCATATTCAAGAGAAGATATGGTTTTATTCGGCCAGATAATGGGGCAGCTGATGGGACTAATGATCTATTCTTTCACATGAACGGCGTTATCACTCCAGCATTTGAAGAACTGAGAGAAGGACACCCGGTTGAATTTTATATAGTTAGTGATGGTGACAAACAGGGCAGACCGAGAGCCATTGGCATTGTTGTAGTTTAAAAAGAAACGGAAGGATTGAGGAAAATGTTTGAACCAAAAGTAAAGTTACCAGAGGAAAAGATCGCTGCGCTTGAAACATGGGCCGAAGAAAAGAAGAAATCCAATACGTTATCAGATACAGAGAAAAGCCTGGTTAGCAATATCGAAAGTCTTAAGAAAAGTAATTGGAGCGGCTGCCGGATCGATGGCAAAGCAACAACCAAGGATGATGCCCAGGAGAAACTCGATAAGTTAAAACAGAGAAGGGTGTAGCACTATGGCAGTAGTTAACATTAAGGGCGTTATCGTATCAAGTAATGATCAATGGATATATGACTTATTCGGCATGGAGGCAACAAGCCCCCAAAAGGTAAGTAAAGAGATTCAAGCGGCCAATGGTGAGGACCTTGAGGTTATTGTTTCGAGTCCTGGCGGCGATGTGTTCGCGGCATCAGAAATTTATACAGAGCTTAAATCTTATAAAAGCAATGTTATTGTGAAGATCGTCGGTATTGCTGCAAGCGCAGCCAGTGTAATCTCTATGGCAGGCAAGAAGGTTCAGATGAGTCCAACTTCCTCAATCATGATTCATAATGTATCAGGTAGAACGTCTGGGGATTACAGAGACATGGAACATATGGCCGAAGTTCTGAAAAATGCTAATCAGACTATTGCTAATGCCTATAGGATCAAGAGCGGCATGAGCCAAGATCAGTTATTAAAGATGATGGATCGCGAGAGCTGGCTGACACCACAACAGGCCTTAGGGTATGGACTAATAGACGAGATCATGTTTGAAAAGCCAAGAGACCCAAAAGCACAGGCTCAGCTGGAACTATTAAAGCTCAAGGAAAAAAATATCTAAATTTAGAGGGGGATAATAAAATGTTTGAGAAAAAATTAAGTGTTGATGATTTACTAAACGAGAAGAACCAAGCGGCCAGCCTAACATACTTACGTGAAGTTCTCAAGATTGAAGATATCAAGAATCAATTACTGGTCAAGAAGAGAATGGCTGATAAAGAGATTGAGAGGTTAACCATAGAGTTAGCTGATCTAGAAAAGAAATATCTTCTTGAAACAGATCAGGCCAAGATCAAAGAACTTGCAGGAAAGAAAAAAGAAATCCGGTCAGAGATCGAAGAGTACGACAGCATTAAAAGCATGAAGTACAATCCAATTATCAAGGATATGCTTAAGGATATTGACCACTACAGGGAGGAAGCACAAAAGGAGAAATCCAAATTTGAAAGCACTTTACTGGCTGAGATCAATCAGCACAAAGAAGAGTTAGCTGCCTTCACCAAGGAAATGAAAGCAAAGATTGAAAGCTTAGAGAAGTTAAAGCATAAGCATACGTTCAATCATGCAACAACCAAGGATACGAATATGCGGATGGATAAGGGTGAGTGGTAGGTTGATGGCGGGGGGGGCGTTAGTTGTGAGCGTGCAGTTAGCTTCCCTTTTCCCTAGCCCCCCCATAAAATTTGGGGCTGGTCGCCGATTAAAGACCGGAGGGTAAACCTCCAAAGAACACGTAGGTCATGTCGAGACCCCCTGTAGTATCAGCGTTACATCAGTTATTTATCAAGAATTGCGAGGATTAAAAACGATATGCAGGAATTAGCCAAAAACTATTGGGAAAAGGGAAAAGATGGAGTTAATAGGCTAGTTGGTATATGCACGATATGCAAAAAGGACTTTAAGAATGGCAATGTGTTTGCCTCCAGCTATTGCCCAGAATGTGCCGAACAAATAAAGCGCGAAAAGACCAGGGAACGGGTTAGGAGACATAGGAGCAAATCGAAGCAATCCGGAGAAAATTAAAGTTTGACCTTCGACCCAAAAACACGCTTTTTGCCCTCAAAAAATGAGGAGGAAAAAATGTTTAAATTGGTTGTTAGAGCGAAATTTGAACGAATTCAATAAATAATAATTATTTTTACTTGTCATAGTGCTCATTATCGGACTCAAGGAGTGGGGCTATAGGATCTTTCCATTTCAACAGGATTAATGATTTAACTGAAAGATAAAGAGGAGGAAATAGTATGGGAACCAAGACATTAATCAAATCAATTAAAAGCGGGTTTACCAAACAGGAAGACGAAAGCGATAAGAATGTTGGCAAGGGCCCGGTGGATAAGGGATTCCAATTAACTGAGGAGAATCAAAAGTATTCAAAAGAATTCGTTACAAAACTCTTGGCTTTACGTGATAGTTACGGTAAGTTAGCCGAAAAGAAAAAGACGGCAATCGAGAAGTTGATAGTACTGGAGGAAAGACTGAGTAGCCTTAACGGAGATCATCTCTTGATAGAACTTGATGAAGAGAAGTTGGAGAAACTTCGAGAAGAGAAAAGAGATATTCAATTCCAATTGGATGAGCTTAAAGTAATTGCAGGCACAAACATTAAGCTTATATTAAAGGAACGGTACAAAGAACTTATACATCTACCCTTAAGAGGACAGGCTTCTAGCGAATCTCTAAGCTATGCAGAAATGTTAAATGCAGAGATTAAAGCTGTACAGGAAGAAGCTAATGCTAAGATCAGAGAACTAGAAAGATTAAAAGATGGCCATATCTACAATCGGGTAGATGTCTTAAGAGCTGGGATAACTGAGGATATACACAAACCCTTTGATTAATAGCGAAGCCCGAGATAGTAATAATCTCGGGCTGTTTGATATAGACCCCCGGGGTGTAAGGGCCTTTGATCCTAGAATCCTCTACACCAACGGATGCCCTCCCAAAATAAAATATTCCCAAAATGGCTTTTTGAAAGGAGTTGACGAGTATGGCAGGAGAAACCATCAAGGGCCTGAACGTCGTTATCGGATCGGATACAACTGGCCTAACATCAGCATTATCAGACGTTAACAAAGCGAGTCGGGGTATTCAATCTGAGTTGAAACAAGTTGAAAAACTCTTAAAATTAGACCCGACAAATACCGAATTACTCGCGCAAAAACAGCAATTACTTACTGATGCAGTAGCGAATACAACTGAAAAGCTGAACAGGCTACGAGTGGCGCAGGATCAAGTCAGCGAACAATTCGCCAGGGGTGAAATCTCCGAGGGTGCCTATCGTGCATTTCAACGAGAGATTGCTGCAACAGAGCAACAACTTAGGAGTTTTGAAACGCAAATAGCTGGAACAGTCGCTGATCTTAATCAACTTGGTGACACCGCCCAAGTTAACGCTGACAAATTAAAAGGTGTTGGTGATAAATTAAAGGGCGCTGGTGAAAATATGTCGATGGCCATCACCGCGCCAATCGTAGCGGCTGGCGGATTAATGCTTAAGGGCGCTATTGATGCCGAAACAGCTCAGGGTAAATTGCAAGCCTCATTGGGTATTACTGCTGAAGAGGCTGAAAAGCTGGGTGTGGTTGCTCAAGAGGTCTGGAAGAATGGCTTTGGTGAGAGTATCGAAGAGGCTAACGAAGCCTTGACCACAATAAAGAAAAATATGGCTGGATTATCGGACGATGAGCTTAAACCCATAACTGAGGGAGCCATGACCCTTGCCGATGTATTTGGTGCTGAAGTAGCAGACAGTACAAAGGCAGCTGGAACAATGATGAAGAACTTTGGCATCTCCGGACAGGATGCCCTTGACTTAATAACCGTAGGATTTCAAAAAGGTGGAGACTATAGCGGTGAACTCCTTGACACTTTAAACGAGTACAGTCCCCAGTTCGCCAGTATGGGCCTATCAGCTGATCAAGCAATGGGTATTTTATTAAAGGGTGCTGAGAATGGAGCGTTCTCCCTGGATAAAGTCGGTGACGCTATGAAGGAATTTAACATTCGCGCGCAGGATGGATCAAAGGCCACTGCTGAAGGATTCTCGGCAATAGGATTAAATGCTCAGAAAATGGGTGCCGCTATGGCTAAAGGCGGAGAAGATGGACAGAAAGCCTTTACGGCCACAGTAACGGCACTAGCGGCAATGAAGAACCCAATCGAACAGAACGCAGCAGGGACAGCGTTATTTGGTACTCAGTGGGAAGACGTTAGGGCTAAGGTTATTGTGGCAATGGTAGACGGAGTAAAGGGCATTGGAGACTTCAAGGGCGCCACTGATGAAGCTACCACGGCAATGTATGCCAATAATCCAGGACTCGCCATGACGAAGGCATTTAGGGAAATGCAGTTAGCAGTGGGTCCAGCCCTCCTAGGAATAGCGGATATTATACAAAACACGATTGCGCCTGCTATTAAGAATCTAGCTGAAGGATTCTCCAACTTTTCTCCTGTGGGTAAAAAGGTTGTTCTTGCGATTGTTGGGATTATAGCAATATTAGGCCCTCTTCTCATGATCGTTGGGAGCGCAACCGGTATATTCGCCTCACTATCAGTGGCTGCCGGAGCGGCTGGGGTATCCATAGGGGCACTAGTGGCACCAATTGCAATAACCGTAGCGATAATAGCAGCGGTCATAGCAGCAGGAATAGCGCTTTATAAAAATTGGGATACAATCAAAGCGAAACTAGCTGAAGCGTGGGGAGCAATTAAGGAAAATGTTTCAACAGTATGGGGGTCAATAGTTCAATTCTTTCAAGAGTTGCCAGAGAAAATAAGTACATTCTTCAGTGAACTACCTTGGAAGCTCGGCTATATTATCGGCCAGGCCATTGGTGAGTTAATCAAATTCGGACATCAGGCTATTACATGGGCAACCACCGAAGTACCAAGGATCATTGATAATGTTGTAAGCTTTTTCAAAAATTTACCCGGCAAAATCAAGGAGCAACTATCAAATACTCTTACAAGTCTCGTCGCATGGATATCGAACATGAAAATAACAGTAGCAAACGAAATACCTAAAATAACGAGCAGTATAGTAACATTCTTTAGCGAGTTACCCGGGAAAATGGTCGATATTGGCGTCGACATCGTAAAAGGGTTATGGGAAGGTATCAAAAGTATGGCAGGATGGTTAGGAAGTTTAATTAAGGGCTTTGTCAAAGGCTTGGTTCAAGGAACGAAAGATGCCCTTGGGGAAAAGTCTCCATCAAAGGTATTTGCTGAGATCGGAAAGAACGTTTCTTTAGGTCTGGCAATGGGTATAGAAAAAGAGTTAGACTCAGTAGCAGACGCGGCTAAATCTATGGCGAATACAGTAATGGACGTAAACATTGGATTACCCTCCATAAATGGAGCGGCTTCACTAGCGGGTGGATCGGCGGGCAGATCACCCAGTATGGAAATAAATATTCAAGTTGGAACCCTAGTTGGGAAAAGCGGCATGGATGAATTCGCCAATATTGTAAGTAAAAGAATTGCAAGGAGCTACGGATTTGGAACTGGCGGTGATTTCTAAATGATTAACCCTATTGGAATTAATAACTTTAAGGGAATCAAGCAAAAGTACAAGTTTATGAGATTGCAAAAACTCAGGATAGAAAGTGAAAAATTAATAGCCAAGGGAATAAATACCGAGGCTGAAAAAAGAAAAGCAGAACGCTTAAATTCTGAAGTAAGGAAGCTGGCAGCGGAATTAAATATAATTCCAAAATGGCGTGAAGATAAAATATCTAAATAATTAAATAGTGTTCACAAGAGGGGGATAATTAGCACCCCCCCTTGTCCATAAAACGTTCATTCTTGTGGTCAAACGTTAGACAGGCAGTAAGACGGACGTTAGGTCGTTCCTTTAACGTCCGAAGTAAAACCCTGAAAGGTAGAGAGAAGTAAGGATACAAAAACGCAAAAAAAGCGGTAAAAGAAGTAGGAGTTAGAAAAAAGGTTGGAGTTAGGGGGCAACTTCCTGGGATACTATCTTTTGGTCGCACATGAGACAGAAAGTAAAAAAGGATGCTCACTTATTGAGTATTAGCCCGCGTTTCAAACGCGACCTAAAAGGGGTTTGGGGCGAAGCACCAAGAAAGCAAAAAGTAAGGAATCAGGCAAGGGCTGATTCCTTATTTTTTGGACAAGTGGTTATCCACTTGCAATGCTTGCTACTACAAAATTAATGTAAAAAACGTAAAAGAGGACCGGGCCAACTAAATAATCTGCTAAGTCTTGCAACTCTTTATCGTCTTCCTCAGACACAGCCGCCATCATTTTTGGTTGTCCTTTACGTATTCCAGGAGATCGCCGGGCTGACAATCTAGGTAAACGCATATGCGGTGCAAGACCTCCAATGATACATACTGGCCTTTAGTCATTTTAGTCATAGTAGAAAATGAAAAACCAAGGTCAGACCTCATCTTTTCTCTGCTAATATTTTTATCAATTAATAACTTCCACAGGGGATTATAGGTAAATGGCATTTTCCACACCTCTTTCATACACATTCTAATATAAACCATCCAAAAAGTAAAAGGTTTTATACACAATCACAGTTGACACCCAATACACAAAGGTGTATAGTATATACATAAACGTGTAGAGGTTAGAGGTTTCAGAGAGGATGAGAAATTATGAAAACTTATTCGAGGGATTTCTCTATTAATGGCAGTTCCTTAGTCAGTGTCAACAGCGAACTAGAAGAGGTAATTTGCAACAGGCAAGGTAAATTCATGAATACAGTGGAGTACCACAAGGAAAAGGAAAATGTATTGACTATCTTAAAGGAACTGAAAAGCTTATTACCGGAAGAACGAAAATTATTAGGACAACTCGAAGACTTTGTTTTTGGCATGGAGACCATTAGTTTTAGTGCAGGGTATCGAGACGGAATGTGTGACCTGATGGCCACAATGACTATGAACAAGTTAGGCCTAGCCAAAGTAGAGTATTACGACCTAGGCAAAGGGGCCTAGCCAAATTGGCAAGCGCTTGCCAATATCAAACTTAGCAACGGAGGTATAACAAAAATGTCCATTAACGACGATGCTCCAACACTAGCAGAATGTATGAGGGGCTTAGTAGACGAACGATCCAGAGCGTGTGATTATTACAAATCAGAAGATTATCAAAGGCACTTAGGTGAGGTGAGAGCATTAGACCGAAAGCTCAAGGAACGCCTAGGGGAAAAACAATGGAGAAGGTTATTTTGGTACGTTTCTGGTATTGATGCGATCCACGGAGAACAGCTTGCAGGACTCCAGGATTCCTGTTATGAAAGAGGATTCAATGACGCTTTAATCATGATGGGCGAATTTGAGAGAGCTAAAAACGGATTGCCAACCATTTTCAACTAAGGAGGTTAAGCCATGACAGCGGTTAAACCTGACATTATAGGACTGACAGCATCCATTATTAACTGGGGGATCAAGCAATTAAAAGGAAATAGCATCCGGGACGTTATCACCGGGACCCATTTGAGAAACAAGGAAGGTATTGAGCCTTACTTACTAAAAGAACATAAAACGGATACTGGGACGGATTACGTCTTTGCCCTACCGGCTGGCGTGGATCAGGGAGACTTTGAGACTAATCGCCATTACTTTGAGTCTTACCTTAATTCCACTGTGGAGATCGAGGCCACTGGTAGAAAGCTAATTCTTAAGACCCGTAAGGATAACTTCAAAGAAAAGATACCCTATGCATTTGACCCTATGCAGTACCCAGACATGATCGCGCCTTTCCCGGTAGGAGTTACCACGGATGGAAAGACCATCGTCGAGGACCTTTACAACCTCCCTCACATGATGGTTGGTGGGCGTACAGGTTATGGCAAGACATCGTTTCTCCTTGTGGTCATGGTTGCT
>Ga0209728_1001334_pt1 | contig 15513 bp, 24 predicted proteins | sample RifGroD1_FD_183997 | JGI IMG/M metagenome (GOLD analysis project Ga0209728, IMG submission 183997) | Groundwater microbial communities from Rifle, Colorado, USA - Groundwater D1 (SPAdes) (version 2) | ecosystem: Environmental > Aquatic > Deep subsurface > Groundwater | place: Rifle, Colorado... | reverse complement strand
TTGTCGGGCATCCTATGATGGCAAGACCATCCCTGATCGTGACGGCGGGCCGTCGATGACCTTTGAGGAATGGGAAGAGCAGGCGGCAGATATCGCGGTCAAGACTGGCAAGACCCCCTACGCCGAGTGGAAGCTGGCGAAATATTTGGATGTCTTTGCCATAATCTTTAACGCCGACTCGAAGTTTGTTGAGACGGCCAAGAAGATCGGCATGGTCCAGATCAGCGTGTCTTCAACAGCGACCAAAGCATTCCAGGCATTTTTTATGCAAGGCCCCCTCAACGTCAACCGCGGCCTGCTGCCGTTCGACAAGCAGACCTGCATGCGGATCGTCGCCGAGGCCCGGTCCAACGCCAACAAGCAGGACTACTCAGTGCTGGTCCCAGAGCTGGTGCCAGAGGAAATCCTGGCCGCCTATACCCCGGTTCAACTGTTCTGATCCGGATTCAATACTAACCAGAGCCCCTCTTCGGAGGGGCTTTCTCACATTTGAGGATGGAGTTATGGCTGATTGGGATAACGTAGGAATTTATGTACTTGACTGCGAGACGACTGGTCTCGTGGACCCGATCGATATCGTCGAGGTGGGCTGGGCAAAGATCGGGCTGGATCTCGAGGTGATCGAGGAATATGCCTCTCTGGTGAATCCCCGCAGGGACATACCTTGTGAGGCATCGGCAATCAACGGAATCAGGACAGCGATGGTCCAGGGAGAGCCCTTCATCGAAGACATTGTCTTCCCGAAAGAAGAGTGCATCCTGATTGGCCATAACGTCGCCTACGATTACCCGCTGGTTGCACCCTACATGAACATCGTCGGCACGATCTGCACGATGATCTTGGCCAGAAGAGTCCTGCCGGACGCCCCGGCACACAGCCTGGCGGTCTTGTCCTGCTACTGTGATTTGCCTATGCAACTCAACCACCGGGCTCAGGCAGACGTTCGTGATACTTTGGGTCTCCTTGATTACATGATGGAGGGCCTAGGTTGGGACCTGCCCAAGGTGTTCGACTACGTCAACACCCCGGTCAGGCTGGATAAATTTCCCTGGGGCAAGCACAAGGGCGTTGAGATGGAGAAGGTCCCTTACAGTTACATCACCTGGGTGATCAACAACGCCACGAACATTGACAGGGATCTGGCGTATACCATCAAACTGATTTGGGGGTTGGAGAAGGAGTGAGGGGATGAAAAATTATATTGCTGCTCTTTTCATTGCAGTTGGAATTGTGATCGGGGCGCTTGGTAGTTATGTGCTGAACAACGACAAGGATCTCCCGCAGATGATCTCCCAGGCAGCAGAGAAAGCCGGACAGGAGAATTCTGCGGCGGCCGCGGTCCTGTACGTCACACTTGGCAGCCTGTATGACGGGAGTATCGAGGAGCTGGCCGTTAAGGTTGTTGAGCACAGTCAGGAGAGGCTGTCTGCTCTGGAGGGAGTCAAGGAGGATATATGAAACCGCTGTGGTTGCTACTCATGGCTATTACCCTGACTATCGGCCTGTACAGCGAGACCCTGCCGGAGTTGAGAGTTCTCGCTTGGATATTCTTCGTCGCAATAGCAATCAGCAAAGGGATAGATATTCTGTTCAACAAGGAGACCAAATGAAGAGATTACTGATTGACGCCAGTCATATCCTGAAGGCCTGCCTGCACAGCGCCGGCGGCGCAGAGCACGCCACGCTGGTCGACGGCCAGGTCCTGCCCTCGGCGATCGACGGGTACCAGAACTGGCTGGGCTCGCTGGAGAAGACACTGAAGACCTTGAAGATGGTCCCGGCCCAGATCGTCTTCGTCAAGGACGGCAAGAATTCAAAGCAACTCAGACGGGAGTTCCTGCCCGATTACAAGACCCGGCCGCCTGGTGTGCCGGGATTCCATGACGAGTTCCTGAAGCTGCAGGATTGGGCCGAGGAAAATCTTCTCAGCTATGGCGCCGTGTCGGTATCGAAAGAGGGGATAGAGGCTGACGATATCATCGCCGCGTTGTCCTCCTGCCTGGAGTCTGTTATCTGGTCTGGTGATAAGGACCTCCTGGCTTGCACCGGTGATCTGTTCTACCAGAACGAGTTGAATCCGGATAAGTTCTTCGGCATCGCCAAGAAGCATATCGTCGTCTACAAGACCCTGGTTGGGGACCAGAGCGACACTATCCCCGGCGCCAAAGGCTTCGGCGAGAAAGCCTTCATCGATATGGTAGCCAAGTATAAGGATGACTGCCTTGACGAATTTTTAGAAATGCTCGAGAACAAAACCTTGAGTGACCTCAAGGAATACGTCGCCGACTTCAAGCCTTTCCAGAAGATCCTTGACAATGAAGAGACTGTCTACGCTTCCTACCAGTGTGCCCGCTTTCATCACCCTGGTTGGTACGACCTTGACTGGCGTGCGCGGTACCCCAAGGGTGACGGCGTTTTCCCTAACTGGGACCTTAAAATCGAACTGATCACCAAGGACAAGCTGACCCCGGAATTCGTCAACAGGTTCAAAAGCCAACTGCAGCAAGTGCCTTGGGGCCCGTCGTTTGATATTGAGACCTGGTCGGACGAGGAGTCGCTGGCCTGGGGTATCGCCAACAAGAGTCAGAAGGGCCCGCGGCTGGACGTCTACGGCGCCCACATGGCCGGCTTCTCGATCACCACCGGCCCGAACAACAACCTGGTCTATTACTTCCCGGTCGATCACTTGGACACCGAGAATGTGACGCTGGATGACATGAAGATGCTGTTGGACTGCTGCGATCCGGACAAGCCGATGTTCGTATGGAACGCCGGCTTTGAGTTGCCTGTGGTCAGGAAGCATGTGGAGCTTCGTTTCGATCGCGGGTGGCTGCCGAATGTCTACGATGCCCTGATCATGAAGTCCTACGTCAACGAGAACACGCCGCTCGGGTTGAAGTTCTCCTCCAGCGAATACCTGAAGTACCGGCAGGTTTCGTTTGAGGAAGTGACAGCGGCGCCAACTTTCGGGGACGATGATGACGATGAGGTCATCGAGGAATTCGAACCTGTCCCGACCCGCCAGATGAACGTGATGACCGGGGCGGAGGTTGTTGATTACGGTGCCGATGATGTTATCTGCACCGGTGCCCTGGCCAATCTGTTCGAGATCATCATGAAGTATGAAGGTACCTGGAACGCCTATGAGCTCTGTGAGTTGGCTCCGGCCTACCTCTGTGCCGAGTCCTTCCTCAACGGCCAGAAGTTTGATCTGGACCGCCTGAAAGAATTGACCAAGGAGAACGAAGAGAAATACGAAGAGATCTGGGCCAAGATCAAGGTCAAGCTGATGGATCTGGAATGGACCGTCGGCGACCAGCTTGACGGCTCCTGTTTTACCGAGAGGCTGCCAGGGTGTGTGTTCGAGCCGGCCGTGAGCCTGACCTCGACTGAACTGAAGAGAGTCTTCCAGCAGGTAACCGGCGAGACCCTGAAGACCAACGTCCGGACGATCGAGAAGCTGGCCGGCCTGATCGCCAAGGTAGAGCCGGATCTTGGCGCTGCTTTGATTATCGATGAGGATGAAGAGGTAGAGGACGAAGAGGCAGAACAACTGCGCCGATTCAATAACGTAGCCGAAGTGCTCTTCACCCCCAACCCTGTCCTTAACCTCGGCAGCCCGATCCAGATGCAGAACCTGCTCTACACTGCCATGGGTTTCCCGGTCAGGCTGCGCGGCAAGCTCACCGACAAGATGAGGGCCAAGGGTCAGGTCACCGGCAACCCCAAGGGCAACGAGTCGGCGATCCGCCACGCCATCATGTACGACGCGACGGAAGAGCAGAAGGAACTGTTGCTGATGCTGATCGAGGCCAAAGGATTGCTCACTGACCGCGGCCTTTTTCTGAAGCCGTATGTAAATATGCCGAATCCGAAGGATGGGATGGTGCATCCGAATCCCGGGCAGTCAAGGACCTCGTCGAGACGGTTCAGTTATTCCTGTCCTAACGTACAACAGCAGTCGCAGAAGTCTCCGATACGAGAGGTATACATCCCGACCGACGAGGAAGACCTGATTGTGTCGTTTGATGAAGCAGGGCAAGAGTTGCGGCATGCTGCAGTTCATTCTCAGGATCCTGAGATGCTCAGTTGTTTTATCGGTGAGGATAAGCGGGACATCCACTCTATAACCGGCCGAGCAATCATGGAGACGAAGGGAACGGATATCTCTTATGAGGAGTTTAAGAAAAGAGTATCTGATGAAGACAAGGTAGTAGTCAAACATCGTAAGTCTGCGAAAACCCTCAACTTTTTATCACAATACGGAGGCACATCCAAATCCCTCGCAGAGAAATTGCTGATAACAGAAGAAGAGGCAGCAGAGTTGATGGAAGCCAAGGACAAGACTTTCTCTCGACTGGTGACATGGCAGGAAGAGGTGAACACCTTGCATGCTGAACGAGGTTTTGCTATCACCCCACTCGGGGCCCGAAAGCATCTCGTTCTTGACGGGTCGTGGAAAGATAACCACGAGCTTCGGTCAGGTTTGAACTTCATCATCCAGTCTGGCTCTGCCGAGCAGATAAAACTGGCCATGGCCGAGGTCTGGAACAGGAAGATCACAGATCGCTATGTGTGCGAGATGAAAATGCAAATCCACGATGAACTGTGCTTTACATGCTCGCGTGAGGACATGGTTGAGTTCTGCCGAGAGGTTCACGAGATAATGACCAGGCCGTATGGTGGGCTACCGATTCCTTGGGAATCGAGTATCGCTATTGGCAGGAATTTCGGAAAGCTTTCTGAGATCGATTATTTTGATGAGGGTAAAATCATCGAAATCGTAAATAACTGTTGATAATTGAGTTCTCTATGGTACAGTGGGTGAAAAGCTACTATTTATTAACCTTAACCGTGGAGAACTTTATGACTAGACCAATGGATATCGCTGGAATGACGTTTGGGTTTCTGACAGTAATTGAGAGGAGAGGAAGCGATAAACGCGGGCAAGCATTGTGGTTATGTAAATGCGCCTGTGGAAATTTCGCTATAAAGAGCGCCAAACTTATGAAGAGGGGGGAGACTAAAACTTGCGGCTGCAGAACAGGGGCAGACCATACAATAAATCCAGGAATGAAATTTGGGAGGTTACTGATTGAAGATGGCCCTGCTTTAGACAGCAGGGGTAGAAAGTCTTGGCGATGTATTTGTGATTGCGGAACAAGTACGACAGTGACAGACTACCAACTTTGGTCTGGGCACACAAGGTCCTGTGGTTGTCTGTCAAAGGAACTTCACCTTACCCACGGGGACAGTGATACTAAACTGTACCATGTATGGGAGTCTATGAAGGGCCGGTGTTACACTAAAGGTCACACTTCGTTCAAGAACTACGGGACGAAAGGTATTAGCGTCTGTCAAGAATGGAGGGATTCTTATGAGGTCTTCAAAGTTTGGGCACTTAGCCACGGCTACGAAGAAGGATTACAATTGGACAGGGTGGAGAATTCTGGAGATTATTCTCCGGGTAATTGCCAATTCATAACTCCAAGGGCAAATCTCATCAAGAAGCCCATAAAAGCAGGGAGGAATAAGACAGGCTTTGCTGGTGTAGCTAAATCGAATTGTGCTAAGAGGTACGGAAGGGATGAGTGGTATGCCCAGATTACAGTGAATGGAAAAGTTATAAACTTGATGGGGTATATGTGCCCAGAATCAGCCGCTATCGCAAGGGATATCTACTGCGCGGCTAATAACCTTGGGTACTCACTAAATTTTCCGGAGCTTGCTGTGGATTGCTCGGAAGAAAAGATAAAAGAAATCTTAATGAAGGAGACTTAAAAGATGCAAAATCAAGTACCGCCGCCTGACGGACCACCGAGACCGAAGCCAACACCGAAGCCGCCGGCGGGGCAGTATTACGAAGCCCAACTCGGCGAGACGATCGGGCTTTCTGTGAAAGACGAGATGATCTTTCAAGTCGCAGTAGGCATGATGCAGACTATGGCTTGGGGACTTGATTGCGATGAGAGGATGGTTCGAGTAGCGACAAGATTCGTTGAAGGATTTCTCAAGGAGACCAACAATGTCGAAATCAAATGACGGTGCTTATCTCGAGAATGCAGTCCAATCCTACCCTGACTTCCAAGACCGTATCGACATGGCCTGTGACCGCCTGCCAGACACCCGCTCGGCCAGGAATATCATCAAGGCCCAGAACGCCGACTTCTTCATCTCGACCAAGAAGACCGGCGGCTTCTATCTGGAGTGTAAGAGTGTCGGAGGCAAGAAGAAAATCCTCCGCTACTTCCGCCAGTATCCGCTCATGCACCGCTGGTCCCAGGCTGGCGTCCCGGGCTACGTGCTGATTCATTATCATGAGATGGATGAGATTGTTCTGGTTGAGGTAGGGAAGCTGCCGGATTTGAAGGGTAAGCAGTGGGATGTTTCCAGTAGGCCCGTATTCTTTGGGAAGGAGGACAAGGATGTTTGGGAGGTGCTTGAATTTCTGCTCAGGAAGGGAGGAGCAATATGAAAATAGCCAAAATCATAGCCCGATATGAGAGTCACGCAGGTACTGTCATCGAGCCTTCAAACAGCCTTACCGGTATCATTGCGGACAACGATACTGGCAAAAGTGGCTTGAATCGTTCAATAAAATGGGTATCAACCAACTCCCCCAGAGGAGACGAGATGATCCCCTGGACCGGAAAGAAGGAAGCCAGTGTCGAGATCATCACCGACAAGGGAGACTCGGTGATCAGGGTCAAGGGCACAGAGAACAAGTACATCGTCAACGGCCAGACCTTCAAGGCCTTGGGCGCCGCGGTGCCCGAGGAGGTGACGGACGTCCTGAACCTCGACGACACCAACATCCAGGCCCAGGTCAACCAGTATTTCGTCCTGCAGTCGAGCCCGGGTGAGGTGGCCAAGAGGATCAACGCCGCGGCCGGCATCGAGGATTCCGATCAGGCAATCAAGCGGACCAATGAACTGATCGGCGAATCGACCAAGGAGATCAAGGGACTCAAGGCTGAGATCAAGGAGCATAAGGATTACCTGACAGAGCATGGGCCGGTCATTGATGCTGCAGCACATGCCCTTGAGTGTATCGAACTGCAGAGTCAGGACCTTGTAACTGATCAAGTGGCCCTGGCCGAGGCCACGGTCTTCTCGGCTGATTACAAACAGGTTCAGGAGGCCGTGGCCGGCTTCCCTGATTTCGAAAAAATCTCTAACAGATTGGAGGCAATCGATGGACTTGAAGGAACGGTGGAGAAACAGACCGACTTTTGCCGAAGGGCTGCTGATCTTGCTCTTCAACTCCATTCTCTCGATCGGGCTCGTTTTGATGTTCTTGACGAGATTGATTTCAGCAGGATGCAGGTACTTGCCGGGCAGATCAAGGAGCAGGAAAACCGACAGTCCGGCGCCATCGAGCTCAGACGACAGATTGCCGAGACGGACTTGGAGCGATACGCCGTTCTGACTGGCGCTGCACCCCTTATCGTCAGGATGCAGGGGAGGGAGAAGGAAATTGAGGAGATTGAGGCGGCTCTGGCTGGGGCTGTGACCGTATCGGCCGAACTCCATAAATGCGACCTCGCCAGATTCGCTGTGCTGGACGAACTGGACCTGACTGGTATGTCGGGACTCGAGTCCTCAATCGTCGCTACAGAGGCCAAATTGAGCCTTCTTCGGCAGGCTGCCGGATCTATGGGTCAGGTACGGGCTGCTGAGGCTGAATTGGAGGCTTTGTACAAGGAAATTGAGGAGGCTGGAGCGTTGTGTGGAAGTTGTGGGCAAATTATAGGAGGGTGAGATGGCTATAGGAATCAGTGAGCTTATATCAAAAGTAGGGGATGAGAACGTATCCATTCAAGCGCTTGATGGTTGCCTGATCAGCGCAAACTATTCGGCCAAACGTGGGACCGTCATAAGCTTCGGCACCAATGCAGAACTGCTGCTCGATGGAACAAAGGATATGGGAGTGATAGTCTGGTTACCAAGAGACAAGGTTAAGGAGATACTTTCGGAGGCCAAATGAAATCAATCATCTTCACAGCTGACAATCACCTGACGGCCAAGACCCCGGTCTACCGGACGGACGACTACGCCGCCACCGGTCTGAGGAAGCTGGACTTTCTGGTCGACACCGCCAACAAGCATGACGCCCCACTGGTATTTGGCGGTGACATTTTTGATCAGGCCGTTGGTCCGCTGTGGTTTATCAACCAGGTCATGCAGCGACTCCAGAAAGTAAATGCTGGATGTTATGGGGTCTACGGGAATCATGACTCTCACTTCCACAATCCAGACCTGATGAGGACTCAATTCGGATTGTTGGTCGTGTCAGGGGCCCTGAAGCTTCTCGGCAGAGCAACCGCAACAGAAGAGAGCGTATCTGTCTACGGTCGCTCATGGGACGAACCATATCCTGAAGTTCAAACACCAGATGATTTCAACATCCTCGTCGCCCACGCCACCATCACCAAAGGCATGCCGCCGCCCTGGCTGACCGCCCAGAGTGCTGAGGAGATGATCGATGCCCATTCGGAGTTTGATCTGATCGTGACCGGCGACTTCCACGAGAAGTTCGTGGTCACCAAGGGCAAGACCACCCTGCTCAACTGTGGCCCGATGCTCAGACAGAGCATCGACAAGAAGGACTTCCAGCCAGCCTGCTGGCTGCTCGATGACGCTGGGATCCACGAGATCCTCATCCCGATCGAAGCCGACGTCTTTGATGTCGAGGCGATGGCGGTGAATACCAAGGCCGTTCAGGCCTTTGATGAAGAGGCGATGGCCAGATTCATTGACAGCCTGGACTTCAGCGGTAAGGAGAAGCCGACCTTCAGGCAGATCGTGGTCAAGGGTCTTGAAGATATTGAGCCGGAGAAAGTAGAACTTATTCAAACAATTCAGGAGGTTATGGACTATGTCGGAGCAAATTGAGAAGTGGAAGGCACTGGTAAAGAGAGGGCAGGAGCTTCGGTCCAAGGAGCAGGGCAAGTTCGAGACCCTGCAGAAGCGGCTCAAGGACGATTACGACCACGACACAGTCGAGGATCTGGACAAGGAGATTGCCGAGGTGACTGCGGAATTGGCCGAGAAGAAGGCTGAGTTGGCCAGGCTGACCCAGGAGTTCCAGGATGAATACCTTGACAGACTTACGGCAGCTGCTCAATAAGGCCGACAGCCGGCGCCAACTGATCGACAGTGATCTGGTCAAGGCTGAGAGAGGGCTGACTGAAGCTGAAGCCAGATCGGCTGCTCGGAAGGAGGCCTTGGCCTTCTTCACCAAGTGCGCCAACGCTGCCCAGGAAAAGGTCTCGGGGATCATCGCCACGGTGGTCACTTCTGCCTTGCATATCGTCCACGGTCCGGAGTATGAATTCCAGGTCAAGTTCGTGATCAGGCGCAATTCAACCGAGGCCGATCTGGTCTTGTTGAAGAAAGGCCACGAGGTCGACCCGCTTGGTAACTCAGGGCTCGGGGTGGCGAACATCATCGCCATCTCGCTGAGGGCTGCCTTTATCGTCATGGAAGGTAAGCGGGAGCGGATCCTGCTGCTGGACGAGCCAACGGCTGCCCTGAGAGTAGGCAAGCAGCACTTGGCCGGCAAGATGCTGCAGGGGCTGTGCTCGAAACTAGGCTTCCAGATCCTGCTGCCGACCCATTCGGTCGAGCTGGCAGAGTGCGCCGACAAGGTCTACTTTGTCGACATGAATAAAGAAGGAATCTCCTCGGCCAGGTTAGTTGAGAACCGGGATGAGATTCGATCATTGATGGAGGGGTAAATGAGAACAGCAATTTTGTGGGGATTCATACTCTTAGCGAAGTCAAATGGGATGGTGCTAGAAGGACAGCCCTTTGCGGGACATTTTACAACCATCATGCTGCTTGTGATGATCTTCATGGATGTTTTTGATTTCTGTATCCACGCACTAAGGAGCCCAAAATGAGAATCACACTGATAGCCTTAATGCTGATGTCTCTGGGCGAGATGGCCGCCCTAGTCTGTATCTACCTCGTCTCGGTCGCCACCCTGGCCGGGATGGAAGAGGCCGTGCCGCGATTCTTTCACACTATCGGGGCGCTGATCGTGGCAGTGGCCAACATCTGGATATTTTCTGAGGCGGTGCGAGGTATGAATGAGAGGGGAAATAATCGAAGGAAGGAGGACGTATGCTAATAGGATTCGCCGGCCCAGCCGGTTGCGGTAAATCAACGGCGGCGAGGATGGTAGCCGGCAGGTTCGGGCTGTTCTCGTTCGCCGCTCCGCTGAAGAAAGCTGCAGCGGAGATTTTCGGATTCACCGCCGAGCAGCTGTATACGCTTGAAGGAAAGCAGACCATTGATCCGGTCTGGGGAATCTCTCCCCGGGAAGCCTTGCAGTTCCTCGGCACCGACTGCCTGCGGGAGAGGTGGCCGGACTTCTGGATCAGGAGGATGGAGCATGCGCTGGATTGTGTGACCCATGTTGCTGATGAGCTCGTGGCGATCGATGATTGCAGGTTCGAAAATGAGCTCCAGATGGTCCGAGACCGCGGCGGGATCGTCGTCCACATCGTCGGCCGAAAGGCTGATCTGACCCCTGAGCAGGAGGCCCACGCCTCGGAGCAGAGCCTGGACATCATGGTCGGCGATCATACGCTGGACAATTCTGGGGATCTGGATGAGTTGAAGAGGAAGCTCCGCCGATTAATCAGTTATGAGAGAGGAGAAAAGGAATGAACGAATATCAGGCAGCATTGGTGGTAGAGCGGCTGAAGGAATTGAAGTCAGCAGACAAGAAGGGAAAGAAAGCGCTGTTAAGACAGTATATCGACAGCGACCCCATCTTCGTCAAGGTCCTGAAGTACACCCTCGACACCTCCAAGACCTACAAGGTTTCCCGGGTGGCCGAGACTGAGCCGCTCGAGGGAGACGTCTTCGAGTATCTCGACGAGTTGGCCGCCATGCCGGGGGTCAAGGCCAAGGACAAGACCTATCTGGCTGGCCTGGCCAACCAGTCTGAATACCATCTGGACATTGTCAACCGGATGCTCCGTGGCAGACTTGATGCCGGCTTCGACATCAAGACTGTGCTGGAGGTCGAGCCAGGGCTGGTGCCGTATTCACCATACTGTCGCTGCTCAGGCTATGAGAAAATAGACAAGATAGATTTCTCCAAAGGGGCCTTCTCGCAGTTGAAGGCGGATGGGATGTATCTCAATGTTTTTGTTGAGGAAAATGGAAACATCAGGTACACGACTCGGAACGGGAATGAGTTGAACCTGCTTGAACAGCCGGATCGATTCTTTGTAAATATGCCCTTGGGCGGGGTGCTCATGGGAGAGGGGCTGGTCTTGGATGAGGCCGGGAGTGAGTTTCTTCCTCGGGCCCAAGGCAACGCCATCATTTCGAAAGCAATCCATGGCCACATCTCCAAGGAAGAGGCTGGGAGAATCAGGTTCCAGTTGTGGGATACTGTGCGAATTAAGGAATTTGAGGTGGGGTTCTGTAATATTGCCTATGCTGATAGATACCAATTTTTAGAGTTTGCTATCAAGATAAACCCTGACGCCCCCTCCCTGATTGAGACCAGGATCGTCCACTCCAAAGAAGAGGCCTGGGACCATTACGCTGAGGTCCGGGCCAAAGGACTGGAAGGTACGATCGTCAAGGACGCCGGCGCATTGTGGGAGGACGGGACCTCTTCACAGCAGATCAAGCTCAAGGCTCAGAAGAATGCTGAGGTCCTGATCACCGGTTGGAACAAGGGCGACCAGGGCGGCAAGTATGAAAACTGTATTGGCTCACTGATTGCTCAGTCTTCCTGCGGAAAGCTGGTTGGCAGTGTGTCTGGGCTAACTGACGAGCAGCGATTCAGGGATCCCGAGTCGTGGCTTGGCCGGATCATCACCGTCACCTTCAACGCCGTGTCCAAGTCGGCCAAGACCGAGATCAGGTCATTCGACCACGCCAGGATCGACGGCGACATCAGGACCGATAAGCATCAGGCCGACGATCTGGAGTATATCCTCAATGTCAAGGAGGCAAAGCGATGAGCAATCCGATGGATGGCGAGCACTGTGTGCGCTCCCGGGTAGTGATAGATGGCGAGAATTTTTATTTGGTTGTAGGGAAAAATTTTGTGGACGCTACCGTCCCGAGGGAGAATAGTAACGATCGAGCCAAGCTCCGGAAGATCGTCAAGGTCCTCTGTGACGAGATTACGAGGAGCTTGGGCGGGGAAGTTTTGGATGATGGTAACCAATAAGGAGAAGCTATGAAAACTCACGAGCTTAAGACAGGCCCTAAGGTATTCCAGCAAACTTGGGAAGGAAGAAAGACCTTCGAGATCAGAAAGGATGATCGAGATTACCAATCTGGGGATGTTCTGGTGCTGCGAGAGACATTATTCTCAGGAGCGCAAATGGCAGTTGGCGCAGAACTGCACTACACCGCCCGCAGCGTGGTGCAGGCAGTGACAGGTATACTCCGCGGCCCAATCTACGGACTGGCTGAAGGTTGGTGCATCATGTCAGTCAGTAACCTCTGGAAAAGTCCGGTATAAAGGAGAGCCAATGTTACTCAGAGACAACTCAACAACCCTTGACCGACGAACCGATCTGCTGATCGAGTACGACGATCGGAGCCGGGAGTTCCCGGTAGGGGTGGCCGTGGCCAGGAAGTATCCCAACGCGGTACCGATCTCAAGGATCTGGTACTGCCCAACCTGCCTCGACCAGCATAACGAGGGAGCGTGCGGTGCCTTTGCCGCTACCCACATTGTGCTCGCCGAGCCGGGGATCCGGCCGGTCAGCCAGTATACCGCCAGCTTTGCCAGGCAGGAACTCTACTTCCCAGCCCAGCATATCGATTCCTTCCCGGGTGGCGAGTACCCGGGCGCTGATCCAGTTATGGGCGGGACCTCGCTGCTGGCGGTGATGAAGGTCTTGATGGAGATGGGCCTGATCACCGAGTACAACTGGGCCTTCACCTTCGAAGAGCTCTTGATCGGAGTCTGTTACTTCTCACCGGCCCAGATCGGCTCACTCTGGCTGGAGGGAATGAATTACCCGGACCAGAGCGGGACGGTCAGGCCGACCGGTGCGATCACCGGCCGCCATTCCTACATGCTCTATGGCTATAATGTCCATACCGGCAGGCTGCTATTCCTTAATTCGTGGGGCTTGAACTGGGGGCTGCGTGGCAAGTTCCAGATGTCGGTTGCTGACTTTATGTTCTTGAGGAAGATGGGTGGGTTTGAGGCATGCTTTATGAAGAAGGTTGCTTTGGAGATTGAAACCACTATTCACATTCCAGTATGAGGTACACAATGGCAGCTGACATCGATGACATCCCGTTGACGTTTGGGAAACACGAAGGCTATTCTCCGAATGAGATTGCCGAGAGCGATCCGTCATACATCGTATGGCTTTACGAGGAGTTGGATGAACCTCCCTGTTCGGAGGACCTCTACGAGGAGTGCCTTGAAGACAGGGAAGATCTGGTCGACAAATTTGGGAGGTGCTGATGAGAATCATCATAGCAGGAGGAAGAGATTTCATCGACGTTGACCTGTTGTGGTCGACCATGGACGCTCTGCTGGAAGGAGTTCAAGACGTCACAATCGTTTCCGGCGGAGCCCGGGGTGCTGATAAGATGGGTGAGCGATATGCGGACAGTAAAAATCTCCCTGTCCAGAGGTACCCCGCAGACTGGAACAAGTATGGTAAACAGGCGGGATATCTCAGGAATGCTGAGATGGCCGCTAATGCTGATGCTCTAGTCGCCTTCTGGGACAAGAAATCGAATGGCACCCGTCACATGATTGACCTGGCCAAGAAAGCCGGACTCACCATAACCGTCATCAATTACTGAGGAGGACCAATGATCAAAGTAATCAAACAGTCTCACGAAATCTGGGGCGAGTGTCCAACCGATTTTGTAGAGGCGATGAAGTGGATTGAGCGGGCCGGCCGGATCTGCTGGCAGTCCGAGGAGAAGATCACAGAAGACTCCTACCTGAAATTCACCAACATGCTCAGGGAGAAGGAGCATGACGCGATGATTGAACACTCGCTGATGGCCATATCAGTCTTTGCCAAGCAGCAGCATCTCGACGAGAGCAAGTTCATCAACTGCAGGAGGAATGGCGGTGGCTGGATCTATGCCGGCAATTACCGGGCCTTCATGGAGGCTTCGGATTTCACTCACTTGGAGCAACTCAGGAAGTACGACTGCGCCAAGATCACCAAGAACATTCCGGACTGGGCCAAGGCCATCTCGGTCAAGTTCATTACCAACCGGGCGATGCTGGCAGAGCTTACCCGACACAGGAATTCTTTCGCTGTTTTGAGTCAACGCTTTGTCGACCACACCAAGGCCAACGAGGTCATCCTGCCTGTTCATTATTACGGCAAGCAGGAGATGAATCCGAAATATGATCTGTGGCTGCAGCAAATGAACCAGATAGCCGGGACCTACAAGGCTTTAAGGGAGTACGGAGAGAGTCCTCAGCAGGCTCGAAACGTCCTGTCAAACAGCGCCGCGACTGAGATTGTGATGACGGCCTCTTTGCCGAGATGGAAACACGCCTTCAAGCTTCGCTGCTCGCCGGCTGCAGACCCGCAAATGCAAGACCTTATGAAGCCTGTCCAAGCAGAGTTTGCGGAGAAAGGCTGGGTATAGGATAGGGCAGTAAACTTATGGCGCCCTCCGGGCAGATCGCCAGCACATCGGCGACTGCCTGGAGCACATTCTCTTTCTCCATACTGTTCGAAGATATCAGCAGGTTCCCACCAACCTGGGTCAGGAACCCCGGCAGCATGCCCTCGCAGGTCTCACATCTCTTACATCTTCTCGTATCGATCTGAAGAATACAGGCGCCTACTTTCATAACGGGGACATCCATGTGTAGATGGTGAGACTCCAGACCGCGATGGCTGCCGCGGCAAGAAAAGAGATGAAGGTGACGTATGCTTTCATCGACAGTCCTGGCTATAGTTCCAAACCCCGGCACCGGCTCCGACCACAGAGAAAATCCCATAGACAATGTTACGGACCTTCTGCTGACGAGGATCATCCCGGTAATAATACTCAGTGAACCACAGGGCAGTCCCGAATAGGGCCAGCTTTGAGCCGATGACGACCACATCACCTGGGCTGCCGCCGAGCAGAGGATTTACCTCTCGACAGTAGCTCGATTCCATGGCGTTGAGGGTCGTGGTGGCGTCTGCGGCCTGTCCGGCGAGTGCTGCCGCAAACCACAGCTTGTTGGTCGTGGTCCAGTTTGATTTCTCTTCCGGAGGTAGTTGAGAAGCGGTGAACATCTCCTCAATCGGGAGGGGCGCAACCGGTTCGAGAAGAGGTTTGGCGCAGCCTGATAAGAGGATAACCAGGATGAGGAGGGACCTGATCACAGGTCCTCCAATGAGCACTTGGTGAGATTTGGACTCTCGACCCCAGTTTCAGGGTCGGTGGTTGGTTGCCAGACTTCAGGAAAATCCCTCAGCACATCAGCCAGAGTGAATCCAAGGAACTCCCCAACCAGTATCCCGGCTCGCTCGTTGACGATCTGCT
>Ga0209728_1001333_pt1 | contig 15517 bp, 36 predicted proteins | sample RifGroD1_FD_183997 | JGI IMG/M metagenome (GOLD analysis project Ga0209728, IMG submission 183997) | Groundwater microbial communities from Rifle, Colorado, USA - Groundwater D1 (SPAdes) (version 2) | ecosystem: Environmental > Aquatic > Deep subsurface > Groundwater | place: Rifle, Colorado... | reverse complement strand
GACACACATAATTGACATTTACTTGTTTAATTTCACCAGTAAATAATATATAGGTAGAAGTAATGAAATTTGCCATTGTTACAAACCATAAAATAGTTATAATCATTTCATTTTTAGGTATGATACCTTCTGCCTTAATTAACCATACAAATAAACAACAAATAAATGCAACCAATGAGAAACCCCATATTGCTCCAACAGGACTATGATTTAAATTATAGTTAAATTTTTTAAACATTATTTACTCCTTTCAGTCTATATCTAATTTCCATCCTATCTCTAAATGAGCTGAATTTCCTCGAAATGAAGGTACTGCTTCTATAATGACCTCCTTATCGCCTTTTCTGATAACTAAATATCTATCATTTTCAGAAAGACTAAAAGAATCAACTTCTAATATTTCTAATATTTTATTGAGTATCGTAGTTCTTAAAATATTATGATCCTCATTTGTTTCTGGGATGTCAGTTTTTACATTGTATTTACAACCTAAACAAATATCATGATTACACACAATTTTATCTGTTGCTTTTATGTGTTCTACTTGCTTATCTAATTTTGAACACCAATCTACCTTAATCATTTATTTTAACTCCTTCATATTTTAAAATTCTTCATTTAGTCTCCTATTAAAATAATCATATTGTTTCTTCTTTATTTATGTTATTTCAAACTATTAATATTAGTTTCCCATATGATTCCAAAGAATGCCATAAATACAGAAATAGTTATTCCATCACAAAATCCATTTATTAACCATTGAGTCAATCCAATAATAAAAACAATAACTGTACATTTCTTTAATAATTTCTTCTTAGCTAATAATGCTAATACGATTGTAATTATTAACACAATTGCAAAAGTTTGTTTCTCATCCACAATTCATAAACTCATTTTCATAAGAATCCACAAGAATTCCATCGTACATAATAGTATACAATTTTCCTGTAGTGAACGAAAATTCCACTAAACAATTTACACAAAATGAATTTTTGTCATCAATTGGATTGACTCTTTTACTACCGCATAACGGGCAATTATGTACCAATATTTTATATTTCTTTGCCATTTGTAGTTCCTCCAAATATTTTATTTCTTTGTTTAGTATAGCACATTAAATGTAATAAAGCAAATATAATTTAATATATAATTTTAGTAATTTATTTATCCAACAACTTTCAACTTATCAACCAATAAACATAAAATCTTTTGAGTAAATTCCTTATCAACTTCATGATCCATACGTTCAGTATCAACAATTAATATCAATTCTTCCTCTAATGCTCCTTCTAGAATATCTCTACCCTCACCGTCATTTCCACTACGTTTAACAATATCAAGCTGACCAAATCCAATATTTGAATTCCAATAGATTCGCATTCCACCTTTATTACCCTCATGAGGACTCCAAAAATCTACATTATCTATTTGTAGATTGATATTGTTTACATCATGTTTTCTTGGCATAATTATTCAACATCCTTCTTTCTTACAATATCGTATGAGTAATTAAATGTTTTTACAAATTAATATTATTCTATAAGTTTCCCAAAAATTATCATGACCAAGTGAAAATATATTACATTGTAAATTTAAATTATTAGCTAAAGATATAGTATTATTACGGAATTCAGTGTATTTTGGAGTCATCATTCCAATTTTAGTTTCAAATATTTTAATATTTGTTAATTCCTCTTTATAAAACTTACCAACATAATAATATTTACTTTCGTCTTCTACATCATTATTATGAAAACTGCCCATAAACTCCTTAACCTGACCATTACATATCCATCCCTCTTGTTCCATTTCTTTGATATGATTTAATCTTTCTTCTGCATTGTCATAATGAAATATTTTTGATTGTGAAGATTTTAGTAATTTCATAGTGATTCCTCCTTATATTAAAGATTTGTTAAAAACTTGTTAATTTCTGCTTTTATGTTTTCTTTACTACTGCAATCAACAAGGTTATTAATACTATTTTTCATAAGTCTTGATAATTCACTTTTATCAATAATGTCTTCATTGATAAGCAAAGATATTAAAGCATCAATTTTAATTCTGTCTATTACTTCGAATTCAGCTAAAGTTAATTTGCTCATTTCTTATTTTTCTCCTTAATTTCAAAGTTTTATGTGTTTATCTAACACGTAACCACTTAGACTACATTCAGCACTAAATATTTCACATTCATTTTGAATTACTTTACAATCCATACTAAGTATCTTACATTCTACATTTTTTGTATCTATTTTAGATTCTCTTATTAATTGATTATGAATTCTTTTCAATCTAAGTAATAGCTCAAGTTGTTTCTTGAATTTCAATTTTAAAACCACCCTTAAAAACAATTAGATTCTTAGTTTGAATTGCTATTGATATTTATCATACTCCCTATTCCAGAACCATAAAACATTGTTTTTAGATTCTCAATGGCATGTTGATATCTCTCAACAGTTTCTTTTTTACAATAAATATTGACAATTCCATCAATTTCAATAGTGATATTATTAAAAGTATTGATCTCGTTTTCTACAACAATATTCCTTCCCTCTCTGTTCTTTAAAACCTCTCCATCTTTAATATATATATAGAAGACAATTCCATAATTCTTTTTGTGTATTTTGGGAACCCCTTACCTGAATAATTTGCATAAATCTCCATAATTAATATCTTCCCTTCTTTATTTAGCTTAAAATCCTCGTTTTATTTCCTATAAACAGAATGAAATCCTTGATCTGGATCTCCATAACTATATGTTTCTAAATCTTCATATTTCCCTTTATATGAAGCTGAAACAAGTTTTAATGGATATTTCAATTTATCAATCTGATTATCATAGCATCCAATATCAATTCCTAAACTACGATTATCATTAGTATATTTGTCTATTTCTTTCATTAATGGAAATTCTCCATCATATTTTAATTCTTCATTTTGAATTAAATCTTTGTTCCAGAAAGCAAGTATTTCATACATATCATACTTTGGATGTCCATTTTCTTTCTTTCCCAAATATCCATAATCTTGATAAGTATCTTTAATAAAACCTCCACCAAATTCTTTTGGTATTAAAAATTTAAAAGACGTATCGTATGCAATATTCGCAACCTTTGTCAATCCATCAGCTTTCATCCAACTAAAACTTCCCATAATAATTTTCCTTCTTTCTTTTTAAATCTCATATTTGAATTCTAATTAAAAATTTGAGAATTTAAAATAACTGTTGTTTTTGAATTTATCTCTTACAAATAATTAACCCACAATTTCAAGTGCCACCAATTCAAATACATCTTCAAATTTCTTAATTCCAGTTTTATCAAACCATATGCATTTTGCCTGTTCCCCATCACTATAACTTCTAAATTTAGCTACTTCTACAACGGTCATTACTGGGCCACCACTTTTCAATTGAACAACATTTCCACATTTCAATTCCATTCTATCACTCCTCTTAAATAATATCCAAAAACAACAGCCATTTTAAAATTCTCAAATAAAACTAGATATTGAAGGGTTAAATAATAGACAATAACTTCTTGAACTCTTCTTTTTTAACTGCAACTTCTCTATCTTCAAGTTTAACCCATACGTAATCTTTATCTTCTATAATTTCAAAACTTAAAACTAAATTCTCACAATGTGTATTATAAGTATCACTTTGTAATTTTAAATCAATTTTCATATTTAATTCCTCTTTTCTAATTAAAATTACTTTTTCATCTGGTTCTTAATTTCTTTGATTATTGACTCAATACTATACTCTCCATAATCAATATAGCAAATTATAGCGTCACTTAAATTATCTGCATTTTCCGCATTGGTTTTTGCTTCTAAATCTATATTCAGTTCATCAAGAATTCCAAAAATATTATTAACTAAATCACATTTTTTAATTTCATAATTTCTTGCTTTGTTTATTAATTTTTTTCAATTCCTTTAATTCTTCTATTTTTAACAACTCCTTTTACTCGATAAAACCACACTTTCATCGTCTACTAAGACACATCTTTTTTAATGTTACTGCATATTTAATCATTGTATCAATTGCAATTTGTTCACCTTCGTATTCATCGCAATCACCTGTATAAGTCACTATGACTCCGATATTATCTAATTGATGGTAAAGAATATTCATCTCATCTTCCAATATATCCACAAGATGCTTCATATCAGTAATAATGCTACTTCTATATACATTTAAATCATCTAATTGTGTTTTGCTTATTGTATCAATGATATAGCCACCAGTAGAATATAAATATGGATCAACTTTATAATAATTGTCTGATTTCCCATATACTTTAAATGGGTTATCTAAATCAATTTCAACAATGTTTTTACTAACAGTATGCATGATATTCAATTCTGGAATAAAAACTGTCATATACGTTTTCATAATTTATATTCTCCTTTCTAACCAACCTTCAACCACTCAGGAACATTCCCTTTGTACTGCAAAATATCCTTCTTCTCACCCACATAATAAGCCCTGTATGCCCTTACAACATCATCATCCTTATACTCTATAGGCATTGCCTGTGCAAATCTTGTTAGTCCCTTATCCTGCAAATTAGGAGCATCTAAACCTAATATAATATCACCTGATTTATGATCTTTATTACCATACCTATTTTTGTATTCATCATATAAAGCCAATCCTAAATCTCTTAACCACAACCAGTTAGATAAACTTTCTCTTGCCCATACGGTGCAGGGATGATTTTTATGTGCTAATTTATAAGGCGATTTGTGAGATTCACTAGTGTAGTAATAGGTACTGCACAACATCTGTGCTGTCTCAACTAGCATTTTACACACATGGCGATTTGAATGATATTCTGCACATTTTTTAACATCTAAGTCTAGAACAAATATATTCATATGTATAACCTCCAATCATCGTAATATAATTATTTTACCATTATTATAATTTTGTTACAATACCTTATTTTATGATTTTGTCAAAATAATGATATAATATTGGAGCAAAATATATAATTACATAGCAAATAATGCTAATTTTAATAAACTCAAGACCAATTTTCCTTCGTTTAGGGAACATTGCCATAAATCCACCAATAATTAATACTAGAATGAGAATTAAATTAATGATTTGCATATTTAATTGCCTCCTTCTAATTCCCTCGAAAGAATAAATTTATTCTATTTTTTTACCAATGCGTAACCAAGGATATTGCGTTTGAATTGTTTCACCTTGAAGAAGTCTTTCTATTTCGTTAGGTGTTAAATCAACTTTTATTGACTCCATTTTTTTATTAATCATTCCTTTCAAACTTAATTCTCATCGTGGCATTTTTAATAGTCCGCCATCATCATATTCTACATCTATAATATATTCTAATTCACTTTCTAATGGTGGAATTTCTCCCATATATTCATAAATAATTGCTTGGTTTAAGTGATTAGTCCATCTCCCCTGTTCTGTTAGATAATGTTCACCAAGATCACCATTGGTTGCAATAGCGTACATATCAAATCTCCTTTCTAACCATATGAAATTCGCCTTTGATCGTATGTTACGAATCCTGAAAGTCGCTAATAACCAACGGTTTCAGGATTCGTAATTCTTCTTATTTAAACAAAATTTCATACTTAACTTCAATTTCGACGTTATTATCGTCCATAAACATAAATGGATCTTGTTTAATTGCTTCACAATCAAATTTTGCTGCTTCGTCAATGGTTTGGCATGGTGGTTCTGGATTTTGTACACTCCCCATGTTTTGATAATCTTCCAAATCAATTTCATAGTCCTTAGTAACCACCATAATAAATCTAACTTTTCTCTTTTCCATAACTTAACACTCCTTTTTTTAATTTTTAATCTAACAAACATCTACATACTCCATACACAATCTCAAAACATCATCATAACTTTCCTGTTGCACAGCTCTATCAGAAAACTCTACTGCTTTATATCTCAATCCTGCATTTCTTAATGTTTTTGAAACTGTTGCAATAATGTTAAATACATTTCCATTAATACCAATTAGTTTGCATTGTGGTTTTAGATTTTCCATTTGATATTCCACCTTTCTACCGATAATCTTCCTCAAGAACTTCTTCCAATTCTCCAATAATATCCTTGATCCTCATAATTTGCATATGTGGTATTTTACTATAAGAATCACTAGCCAGTTCAAGAAATTATTGCCTCTAAAATGAAGGTTTCTGAAGTTGCATCCTTTACCATAGTATACCATTCCTTTCTTAGTTTGGTCAATGTTTTAATATAATTATTTTATACTTATTGTATGCTACTATGAAACTAAAAATACTATTCCAACGACAAAAAATATTCCTAGGCTATAGAAGAGAAATTTTCGTAGTTTAAAGGTAACAAACAATATCAAAATAACCATCAATGGAAACGCAAAAGAATATGTGTCACTTGGCATTTGACTATGATTAAATAAATAATCTGTCGGATCGATTAATGTACCAGAAGAATTATACACACTTACATGAACATGTTCTCCAGTGGTTCTACCACTATTCACACTACCTACAGCCCCACCAGTTTCACCTAAACATGTTCCTACATCAACATATTGCCCATCTGAGACGTTTATTTTGCTTAGATGACCATAAACTACCACTATGCCATTATCAAGTTTTAAACGAACTGCATTGCCTAATAATTGATCTACAGTAATGTTAATTATTCCTGAATCCTGAGAATAAATTTTAGTTCCTGTTGGAGTCGCTAAGTCAATTCCAGTATGAGGAGCAGAATGAAACCAATCTTTTTCTCCAAAATGAGTTGTAATTCTATAATCAATAATAGACATACAATCACTCCTTTTGAAAGAGAATATTCTTATTTTTTGTCTAATATACCTCTTAAACATTCATTGCAATAATCTTTTTCTTCAATTTCTGGTTCTGCACTTGACGCAAATCCTTCGCCTTTTATTTGCTTATTACAATTATCACAAAACTCATCCCATTGCCACCATAGTCCTGTTTTACGAATGTTAGTTTTCATATTTGTTCCTCCATATTCTATACATTTTTAATATACCATTTTCCATTTTCTATTGCATCCCAAGAAACCATATTTTGATTATCTGGATTCCAATCTTTCACCGCACCAAAATCAGTTACTCCATAAATTTTAAAACCCAATTTCTTTGCCATTATAGTCTCTGCGAATGTAACTTGTTTATCTTCCATGTTTATATTCTCCTTTCTTAACTTAAAATCACCGTTTTATTCCCTATTATATTTTGATAGTCTAATTGCCATATTAATACATATGCCAATAATGTATATAAAACATATTACAATTACAATTGATATTAATCCTCTCATGTGCTTAATTTCCTTTCTAGGTTTAAAATGCGTGTTTAATGCTTACTAATTAACTCCCCAATACCATCTATACAAATAAGCAATGTATCAACCTGACCTTGAGTATACCCATCAAAACAATCATAATTATTTCTTAAATAATCTAAACTCTCTTGTAATTTGTCTTGCAAATCTCTAGTATTTGATAACATCTTATTAATTTGGATTATATATTCTTCGTTGCAATCCCCTGATTGCTCGCTCTCATTCCTACGAACTTCTTTAAATATATTATCAAAATTTGCTCCAGATGCTATTCCTCCACTATGAAGATATATTCCCATTGCAATATTTACATCATCATTGTAAGCCAACATTTTAACCTCCTCTATACTCTCTCATACTTCTAAATACTTCAATTCTCTAATACCAAAAGGGAATGAATTATCTAATTCAATGTATTATTTTTGTATTAATAATTATATTGCCATTTTTAGATAATTTCTCTAATTCTTCAAAAGCCCACATATCTTTATGTTCACTATGAACTTCATTTATAAAATAATTTTTTATTCTTATAATATCATACTTTGATAACTTAATAATATTATCTTCTCCATCATAAATTGGAATTTCACTAGGTAATTCATTTTCGTCAATTACTAAATATAGAGTAGTAGATGGACTGGCATCACCAACCACATTAGCATCATAATAAAACATATAATTTTCTTCTTCATCACCTGAAAACATCATTGATCCAGAATTATCCCCAAAAACATGTAATTCATCAGGTCTTATTTCTAAGAATTTTTTTTGGTCTTTTTTAAATTCATCAATAATTTGAAGACATTCTTCTATTTTATTTTGCCAATACTCTATATAAAAAGTTCCTGCTGGCATTTTAATAAATTCTCTTGCACCTAAAAGTTTCATAAAATTTTAATCTCCCTTAAAACTTTTGTTCTATAGGAATTATCCTATCAAAACATTCATTAATTTCTCTCTGGCCTTACCATACTTAACCACACGATCATAATCTTTTCCTGTTGGATTTTTAAGTCTTGACATATCCATATTGTCTTCTAAGTCTGCTAATTTAATTTCTATAGCAAATTCATCTTCACCTATTCGGTCTAAATATTCATCATAGGTTTCATTTTTACTTCTAGTCAAAGTCAAAATTACATTAACCAATTCAATATCAAGTCCTTGGACTATTAAATCTATATCAGTTATATTTGTATCTTCTATGACATCATGTAGTACAGCTACAATCCTTTGTTTCTCATCTTTAAGGTGCATCATAACTCTAAGGGGATGTAAGATATATGGTTCTCCACCTTTATCTAATTGTCCGTGATGAGCTAAAGATGCTATGGAAATTGCTTGTTCTAAATTCATCTTACTCATCCACTCCTATCATAATTTTATTGGCATGTGCAAATACTTCATTTTCAGAATATCTATCCATTAGGTAATACATTTCCCTGTCTAATCTTTTTAGAATATCTTTTGCGTTTTTAACCTTAATAACTCCTGCGTCAATTAAATTGTTTAACGCTACTATTGCATAGGCTTGTGCTTCAGAATTATCCATAATTAAACCCTCCTATTTCTTTTAATTTCTAATACGTTAAATATCTCCTTTTATTTAGTCTGATTTTTCATGTCTTCTTTGTTTTGCATCCACTGCCTATAAAAACAAAATACTGCATAATATAAAACTCCTGAAACAATAATGAAATATTCCATATATTATTCTCCTTTTAATTCCAACTAAAGCAAGATTTGATCCTATAAATAGTCAAATTTCAAAAACAATTTAAACCATGTTTTATTCAAAAATTGTCTTACTCTTAACAACCACAATAAATACTTTGGTAGCGTTTTGTAAAAATAACAATCTCCATTTTTATTTAAATCATAACTATGACCTAAAACTTTCTTCCCATTCTTATCAGCAAAATGAATCCAATTGGCATTAGTTTTAATAAAATTATATCCTTGAATATCGCACCTAGATAATACTCTCGCTTTTAAATCGTTTACATGGTTAGTAAAATTATCTTCTGTATTTTTAAAGTAATTTACTCCTATCTTATAAGGTATCCCACATGCAGGGACTTCACATTGATTAGTCCAATCATAACTTCTTAAGCAATTTGAACAATCGAGCATTGTATTCTCCTTTCCATACAGATAAAAATATTATTTACTATTATCAATTAACTTCCAGCCCTTTTCTGAGTTATTACAAACAGGACAGTCCTTATACTCTGACCGTGAGAAAGAATAACTACACATCCATATCCAGTAATCAGACATATGTTTTTTATCTATCAAATCGCCATCAGTTTGTTCCCATTCCTCACCACAATTAGGACAAATATAATTTTCCATCTTATCAAGCATTCTACGTCCTAGTTTAGTTAATTGATATTCACTAATACTCAGTCTATCTTCAATTAACTCATATTGTTTTAAATTACTAACAGGAGAAAGCATTTCCCATTCTTCATCAGTTCTGCAACAAGAAGTAATTTCCAATCTACCCTTAGATTTAATCAACCTCATAACTTTAATATCGTCATCTTCTAAAGTTAAAATAATTTCCAATTTTCCATTTAATACTTTTCTTTCAATAATCATAATTTATCATCCCTTTCTAATAAGTAAATAAGTACATCATTTGCTTGGGTTTAACATTCCATATGTTTTGATATAGTTCTTGCCACAATTTCAACTAGTTTTTGTTCCGGTGTTTCCATATTTTCTTGTTTTGATATTAACCCCACTGCACCAACTACGTCACCTTCGAAGATAATTGGAGTTACTATTTGAGATTGATATTTGAATTCCTCTTCTACAATCTCAGTATAGCCAACCTTTGTATGCCTTTCGTCCATTGCTAATTGAACAAAATCCCAAATAGGTTTATTCAGAAATTCCTTTTTTGATATTCCTGCTACTGCTATTACATAATCCCTATCACATATTAACGCAATATGTCCTGTTGTTTCAAATAAAGAATCCGCAAAATTTTGTGCAAAACTACCCAACTCACCTATTGCCGAATATTTCTTTAAAAATACTCCACCGTCATGTACACATAATTCCATTGGATCTCCTTCATGGATTCTCAATGTCCTTCTAATTTCTTTAGGAATTACTACCCTTCCTAAGTCATCAATTCTCCTAATAATACCTGTTGATTTTGTCATTTTATATGTACCTTCTTTCTTAAATTTATTTACAAATACGAGGAAAATATAATTTTATCCTACTTTAAAGTTCTTATAAGTGGTATCCCATATTTCTCTTTCCAATATTCCACTTGATTTAATGCCTCTGGTTTAGAATGCACATAAACTGTATTACCAATTTGATTACCTACCTCATCTTTTATCCAAACTGTCCATGACTTTTCAGAACGATCATACCACATGTCAATACTAAATGGTTTTGCATTATGAAATTCTATTTCACTGTCAATATCTCCTTGATATTTCATAATGCAAAACCTCCTTAATTAATAACATTCAGACCAATGCTCTCCTGTTTCTTCTCCCCATTGTGAACGAGGAGCACATAATCCACCTTGCATACTATAATCTCTTTCACATCTATCGCAAGTATTTGTGAAACTATCTAAAATTACCTCTTCGCCACAAATACATTTACCAATAGCATGTTCTATATAACTCCATTCACTTCTTTGAATACCTTCAGCAATAACATCATACTCACCAGATATACATTTCTGATAATTTGCATTATTAGCATCTGTTGTTAGCACATTTCCTTTTTCATCACAATCAAAGTTAAATCCACAACCTGGAGTATCACGCCATTCAAAAGATAAATAATACCTAACTTTCGTTTTTCTTTCACGTTGTTTAATGATTTTCATATGTATAACCACCTTTAATTTACTTCTTGATATAAGTATACACCCATTACGTCTTTCGTGCAATGGGTGTAGGAAAATTATTTTATGTTTATATAGCACTTCTATCTTCTTTTGTTTGAGTATTTCCTATATTCTTTAATGCTTCTTCAAAAGCTCCGATCCCACTAAATAAAGATAAATTTTCTATGTATTGTGTATGCTCTGGATATATTTCTATCAACTTATTAAAAATTTGTTCTAAAACTACCACAGTAATTGTATTGCCACTCATATATCCAACTTGTTCTTTAGTAATTCCATTATTAAGTAAAAGTCTTCCATATTCACTTTTAAAACCTTGTAAAGAAAGTAACTCACCAGGAGTCATTATTCTATATCCTTTATCATCTTTGATAAAATTTTGTGGGTTAGCTAAATTTCCTTGTTTTGTAGTTTGACAAACAATTATATCTGAGTTTAATGAACTGTATTTCTTCTTTATTCTAAACTCACTAAGATATTTCATATCTCTTTCTCTTAAATAATATTCATCGTCAACATTATTTTCATAAAAGTCTGATGCTTTCTTTTTTAAAGGAATTGGTTCCGGAAATTCAAATCCTTTATCTATATCTTTTCGAATACTTAATATGTAAACTCGCTGCCTACTATGTGGTATCCCAAAATCTTTAGAATTTAATACTTTCCAATATGACTTATAACCAATTTGATCTAGTAGCAATAACATTCCTTTAAAATCTTTTTCAAACTTTTTAGAAGTTAATGCTTTTACATTTTCAGCAAATAAGAATTTTGGTTTTTTAACTTTTGCTATTTTTACTGCTTCAAAAAATAATCCACTTCTTGTTAAGTTACCATTTGAATCAAACAAACCTATCTGATTACCCATAGCTGTGATGTCTTGACAAGGAAATCCATATGTCATTAAATTAAAATCTTGTAATTGTTTTGGGTTAACTTTCGCTATGTCTCCTAAATTTTTATTTTCGTTTATATTATGTATTAGACTATAAGATTTACTAGCTGGTTTATATATTTCACAGTAGTTTACAATTTCATATTTCAATTAATTTATCTCTCCTCTTTTGTATATTATTTATTAATTGTATAAATCAATATACGAAAGACCACCTATTATAATATTTGTGATTTATTAAAGAAATCAACTCCCTTTCTATCTATTTTGTAGATTTCACAAGCGTACAAACAGCCTATAGCTTGATTCTTGAAACCATTATTTGGCATCAAATATGAATTTGCTAGGAATTGTTTTTGTTCTTTTTTCTTACCAATTTGAAATCTTCCATAAGATATCTTTCATAACCCCAAGGTAAACCATGCAACATATATTCACCTTCTTCATTAATTCCCATAAATGCATAAGAAACTCCTACCTCATGTTTTTGAATCATATCTCCTATCTCTAATTCATCTATCCAATTATGTTTTGATTTTTGCATTCTAATTCCTCCTTTTATAGATTGAAATCTTGGCTTTATCGTATCTAATTTATGTATGTATATAATTTTTCCACTCTATCTTCTCTTATGTTGTCGCTATTTCTAATCTCTGTTTTTGTTTTCTTCTGCCAAACACATTTAAAATCATCAGGAGCATTATATTCAGAAATTATTACTGTGTTGTCTTGTGACCACCTCCTCATTGTCTCCCAAAACTCCGTTGAATCAAATTCGCCAACCAATCCATATTGTGTAGTTCCTTGATATGGAGGATCACAATATATTAAACAATCTTTGAATATTAAATCCTTATAATCTACTACCTCAAAATGAACATCATATAGAGTATTCATCTTTCTTAATATGGAATTCTTAGAATTTAAACAATAATTATCTCCCCTTGAATTAGATGCATAACCACCAAACCACTTACCTGCAAAACTACATCCAAATCCAACAAATCCAGTTAGATATGGATTATCGTCTTTATTATTTTTTATGTAATAATATTCTTCTTTAGTAATACTATCAGGAGGTATCCATCCATTTTGAAGTTCTTTATACATTGCTATCAAATATGGATGTTTATCATAGGCAACTCTATTACCTGACATTTTGCTTAATATTATGCCTCCGCCTACAAACGGTTCTATGTAATTTTGATTTAGTTTTCTGTAATTATTTAAATATTGAACAATCTCTTTTGCTGTTTTTGTTTTCCCTCCAAAATATTGTATAACAATCTCTCCTTTATATTATTATTTTATACTTATATATAGATTCAAATAAGGTTTTCAAAGGTTTATACTTCTTTTAGTATACTTATATCTTTAAAATCCAAATAGAAAAATCCTCTTTTCTTACATAATAATACAATTTGCTGAATTCTATCATCAATACGATAAACTATATAACTATAACCATCAATTTCATACTTTTGCCCAAATTTTATACCTTTATATTCATCAATGGAATAATCTCCTTCATACTCAATCACAATATTATAATTCCTTTCTATTTTTTATAATACGATAAACATTGACTTTTATGGGATAGTTACTCTTAGCAATTAGTATTTAAATCACTAAGAGTAACTTATTAATTATTATATTTTATGTATTAACTGCTTTTATCCGATTCATAGCAATATCACAATAAGGATCTTTTTCTGTATTCATCATTTCAATATTAATCCATTTTAAATTATATCCTTCTTCTTTATTAAGTTCTTCACAGCTTAATCCATGAGTTCCACTTCCTGCTGTAATATCAATTGTTTTTCCATCAATTGGAGTAACTAATTTTATTAACCATTTGATTAATGATTTTGGTTTTACGGTTACATGAGTGTTACCTTCGCCTTTTTCTTTCTTGGTTGCTTTTGGACAATATAGGAATGGTACGAAATCATCTGTATCTATATTTAAGAAATATCTACTTGCTCCTCCTGAATCATTATGTCCCCGCATGGTATCAAAATTCTTATCAGCCTTACCGTAAACTAAACTGTCAGTTAATCCAACTCCTCGCATTGATTGTTTAGATTGAGTAACACCACTTTGTTCATCCAACACCTCTCCCATATAGGAATCAAAAACCATATTAGCAGGGAATCTACCTATCTCATTTGCAGGACTTGCTTTATCTTCAGCATACTTCCCATATATTTTATCATCTTTATCAGAATAATTTGTTGTTGGATTTTTTGAAGCTTTTGCATCCATCATATCTTTATCTTCTTGTGATGTAGGAATTCTACAGGCATCAATATTCATTCCACCAACACTATATGTACTAATATTTTGTATATATGTACCTTCTAATGGTTTTTGAAACACAGTAATTGGCTCATGTGCTGGCTTTAATCCACTTGTTTTCCATCCGTTCCATTTAATTGCTTGTTCTGTAGCTGGAGCAGTAATGTCCCACGATTCCATATTTTTATCACTATCCAATGATTCAACATGATAAGCACTGCTTTTTACATTCGGAACATTTTTTAACGTAGGATGAATTCTCTTGCCAACCACTTCTCTTTCTACTCCTGCTTTTTTATCAAATAACTTTCCAATATCTTGATTCTTTGGAAAACCAGTTCCATAAACCCAATCAATTTCTTCTACAATATTAAATCCAACATCTTCGAAAGCGCACTTCATTCTATGATTTGTTTTCGGATGACCAAATATTAAAACATAACCTCCTGGTTTAATAATTCTAAAAAGTTCTTCTGCTCTCTCATAACACCAATTATAAAACAACATCTTATCTTCTTTAGAATTTTTATAAAAATCAGGTCTTCGTTTACCATCAAACCCTGTACCTTTAAATTCACTATGACTTCCTTCACCCGTATGCCAATGTTTTGCAGAATCCCAATTTTTACTCATAAATTCTATTGCATAAGGAAAATCTGATACACAACTATCTATTGAATTATCCTTTAATTTTTTCATAACCTCAATATTATCACCATGAATTAATCTGCCATTATCAGTTTTATATACGATTTCCAATTATTTATTCCTCCTATTTATTATTTTTTAGTTAATTCCCTCATCAATTTCTTCTGAAATTTTATACAACACTTGTGCTAACTCTGTTAAACTATCACCAGTATATTCGACATTAAATAATCCTTCATTTTCTAATAATGTTTTAATGTTTTGATATAGCGTTTTGTTCATTTTCTCACCTCCTCAATATAACATAAAACAGAACTTTTAATCTATCGTATATTATTTATTGATAATATACAAACCATCCATTCTCTTCTGTCCCATATCATAATTATCTTTATCATTCTCAAAACCTATGTAATTTC
>Ga0209728_1001321_pt1 | contig 15608 bp, 26 predicted proteins | sample RifGroD1_FD_183997 | JGI IMG/M metagenome (GOLD analysis project Ga0209728, IMG submission 183997) | Groundwater microbial communities from Rifle, Colorado, USA - Groundwater D1 (SPAdes) (version 2) | ecosystem: Environmental > Aquatic > Deep subsurface > Groundwater | place: Rifle, Colorado... | reverse complement strand
AAAAAGAGAAGCTCCCCACCACCCCCTCCTCTACGGAATCGGGAGCATAGTGGAGCTAATCTCGTCTAATCGACTGACATCACCGCTCACCAACCAATTTAGTCCTTGACTTTCGGCAATTGGGAGAGGTTTCCAATTCGGCGTGCGGCAATAGAAAAAGAGGTAGGAGAAATAATCCCCTACCTCTTTTCAAGTTCCGGTTCTGGTTAAAGTGCAATTTCCCTCATTACTTCAAGTTTCGGTATCAGTTTTTTTTTATCAATAATGGATTTGGTAATGGTAAAACAAACTGATAATATCTCGGTATCATTCAAGCCATTATCTAGAAACATTTTATTTAAATCTTCAACAATAACTTGAAGTTCTCCGGCACGCTCAAAACCATGTTCCATAATTCTTAACCTTGTTTTCTGTAACAAGGCTTTTCCTTCTCGCGAAAGAATCTCGTCAAATATCATCCCGATAAAATCTCCTTTAAATATAATTTAGTACCTAGTAATAGTATAATATAAGTGGGGGGGATTGTCAAGAACTTTCCTCCAATTCCCCCCATCTTTTACAAGTAACTGGCAACACTTTTAGAATTTGTAATAATATCTTTAAGTAAAACAAAATTAAAATTAGATATTTTCCTATCACAACCGCATACCGTAATTTTATCCCGATTATAAAACATTTCACACTTCTTACAATACAAATAATTAAGCTGACTCTGAACAGCTTCTTTGTCGAATTCTTCCTCATTTAAATAATTACTATCCATTATAATACCTCCTAGATAAACTATTTACAACTTTATCGCAGAACCAAAGTAACATAATAAATGCAGGAAATACCCAACAACTAAACACAAACATGCTCATAACGTTATCAGTTTCCATACTTAAATTTCCCCCCATTTCTCCCCGACTTTTACCCAATATATCACATATGGGGCAATTTGTCAATATATGAAAAATAACCTTTGACAATCTCCACCAACTTTGATAATATACTGGTGGAAAGGTCGGGTGTATACATATGAAATTAAAAACAAAAATGGACAAAGAAGGACGTATTGTTTTACCGATGTTGATTAGAAAAGAAGTAAAAATTCTACCACATGATGAGTTAAACATCTGTATAGAATCGGGGAAGATTGTCGTTGAAAAAGAGGAATATAGTTGTAGTGCTTGCGGCACTCAAGAAAATTTAAAGTCGTTTAAAGGAATAATAATATGTGATGAATGTATGAACGAACTATCAAAAGCCCAATAAAATAATAGGAGGAACAAAACCCATGAACAAAACCGTAGAAATGTTGAAGAAAATGCACAACGCCCAAATGATAGAAAGAAAAGATATCTCATTACAAGATCTAGTAAACCAAGAAGGAAAAGCAGGAGAACTAACAACCGAAGTAGTAGGATTCGCCAGTAAGCTAGTGCCTAAATACAAAAACGATGACAACCAAGGCTATCATACAACCGTATACCTAAAAGACGGAAGAATCACCGGAGCATTCTCAAACGCTCTCCATGAGTTCGCAAACTTCTTCTATGAAAAAGCAGGACTAGACATAGACCAAACATTCAATAAAGTAACTTTTCCAAATGGTTCGCTTAAACTAAAAATTTCCGTAGTTAAGTTAGACGCTAAAAAATCCACATACAATTTTGAAATAGTAGATGGAGAAATTACAGGCATCGAACGTAACAACGGACTAGGACAAGTTAGCAACCTTCTACCAGAATCGCAGGAATTAAAAGCAATAGAAGCGTAAGAGGAATAACCTCTTAGGTTCGGGGGTGGACTATGAAGCGTAACAAGTTCGCTAGAATATCCCCCGAAGAAATGCAAAAGAGAGTTCTCTCTCTAGAAACATTATTGGGGCAAAAGAATCTAGCGTCAGCATTGGGAGTAAGTAAAGACACCGAAAGACGTTACAGAAACGGAAGCAGTTTCCCCAAAACCAAAGATATATATAATAAAATAAATCGTTTATATAATAGTAAGAAAAAATTAATCAGTCCCATAGAAGTAGAAAAGAAAAGAGCGGCAATCGCAAAACGCGCCGCGGCATTAAAAAAAGGAAAACTCAAAACACGATACGTTCCAATATACCCAGACTATATGTATAATTCCCCAGCTGAACAATTTGACGGAGTGTATAACTGGGAGAAGCTCGAAGAACTTTCCGAAAAAGGATATATCGCAGGATATAAAGGATTCAATGAAATACCGTTGGAAGTACAATTCACAATAGGACAAGAACCGCTCACGCGATTCGGAAAGATAGTACATATTGTAGGAATCATAACACAAGAAACATCACCCAAGAAAGAAAACGAATTCACAGGCTTGAACACAAGATTATCCATATTCCCTACATGGTACAGACTAATCCAAGGATTGAAAAAAGAAGATGATTTCGAAACCAGACTAGAAAAGATAAGAAACTTTTTCACTACAGAAATAAAAGTAGAGCGGGGGTATGCCCTCGCCCTACTAGGATACTACTTCGATGAAGCCGATGAAATTTAAACTCTACCTATATTATACCACAAACGAAACAAATAATACAAGCAGGAGGACAAGCAATGCAGGTTCAATGGAGGGAAAAAGAATATAGTTTCCGACCATCTATCATAAAAGCAGGAAAAGACAAAGGCGGCTCTGGTACAAAAACAATAGTAGATAAAAATATATACGCTTTTGACACTGAATCCGTAGCCCTACCAGATAGATACGAGCCGCAATGTTTTCAACTAAGCCGAAACGAGAAGGGGGAAGATTTAATATATCTTCCCCCTTTCGCTAAAGCGTTGGAACATTTCGTTGACCACTATGTGAAACTATGTTCTTGGGAAGATTTCGAAAAACATTACGCGCTCATGTACGCGCATAACCTTTCTTATGATTGGTTACAACTCATAAAACATTATCCGGACTTAGTAGCAATGGCACGAACCGGACTCGGAATACCGGAGGACTATACCATCTACAAAACGAATGACTATAAAGTAAAGCTAAAAAAGAACGCTCTGTTCACTGGTTCAGCACCATTCTTTTCATTAAAAATAGAAATGAGTAAACGCGAATGGGTTGAACTAATGTTCCGCGATACCTTCTCATATTTTCCATCAACCCTCGCGCGGCTTGCGAAAGATTTAGGGCTGGAAGTAGATAAGATGGAAAGACAATCCGACATAGGACAAAGAGATTTTCGCCCAGAAGCCATGAGCGAAGATAAAGCCTATTTCGAAAAGTACGCAAAAATGGACGCATATATCACGCGGCTTGCTGGGGAAAGAATAAGAGAATTACACATCAACGCAGAAATGAAAAGAATTCGTGCATCAGCTCCATCATTCGCAATAGCATATTTATATCATCATGCTCCAGAGGGAACAGTAATTCGAACAGGTTGTTCAGATGAAAAAATAATGCAGTTAGTTCTTGACTGTTACGCAGGAGGAAGAACCGGAGGAATATATCATGGACAAATTGAAAATGTATCGGTACTTGATTTCCATTCTAGTTATCCCGCTTCTATGGTTTCCCTTCCCAGCTTCAGTCCCACAATGGAATATATCAGTTATCCGAACCTTGAGCATCTTACCGAAGATGATATAAAAGAAATAATAAAAGAATGTCATTGCTTCATGAGAATAGACGGTGAAGAACTAGACGCAAAATACCCTTCCATTATAATGAGCAAAAATAAGAAGCTAACACCAGTCTACGGAAAATTTGAAAACATGGCAAGCACAGGTGTAGAGATAGCAGTCGGACTAAATTCCGGCACACTAAAAATTACAAAGGTTCGGGAACTTGTATGTTTAATAGAAACCGTAGAACCGGATTGCTTACCATTTAAAGATTTCGCACTCGGAGCATATGACAGGAAAGCCAAGTCCGAAAAAGGTTCGTCCGAATATGTATCATCCAAACTTGTTATCAATGGCGGGTATGGAAAATTAATAGAGAGTAGAACAGAAACCCCTGTCAACGATGAAGTAAAAGATATTGTTCTGCCCTACATTGACGGAATGGAAACCGAATTCGGACAACAATACTATAAAGAATTTATTGAATCCCTTGGGGAAGAATCAACAACAACCTTCATTCAGCGATATCCGAACTTAGTTGAGGAAATAGTTAACGAATTCAAAGTAGAAAATTTACAGTTCGCGACCTTCGGAAAGTTATCATTAACAAAACTCACATACGGTCGGTTTGCGATTCCGGCGGCGGCAGCTCTAATAACTGCCACGAGCAGGGCAAGGCTACTGGCAATCATGAAAGGACTTGATGCCGTTTACTGGGACACCGATTCTGTATTCATAAAGGATTATAATCCGGTTACGGCGAACGAAAAATTGAAAGTTGCTTCAAGCTGGCTACCTCCGTTTCTTATACCTTTAAGAATTGGGGAAGAACTTGGGGAACTTGATTGTGAACTAGAAAACGCAACCGGATATTTAGCGGGTACGAAAAGATATTATCTATCGGATAAAGAAGGTTATGTAAAAAAGGCATTGCATGGAATCCCGACAGCTCCATGGGATAAAGCTGGGGAAATGATTGAGAATTTAGCAACAGGAAAAAATATAAAATATACGGGACGCGGCAGACCAAAAGGAGTAAAAGAAACGAAGGACGTAAACGAAATTGGAAGGTTCGGAAGTCGGGATTTTGAATCGCAGTTTCATTTGGATGAAAGATTGAACTGGGTAGAAACTGAATTAGGATGGATGGGAGAAATAAAAAATATTACGGACCAGTGAGGGAGAATATAAATGAGAATAAAAATGAGTGTCAAATATGATAATGATTCAGAATTTCAATGGAATGAAAATTATGATATTGATGAAAACGAAAACCCCGAAGAATATGCAAAAACTTTAATTCAAAATTTTAATGATACATTAAGACCTAATGAACTACCCCGAAAATTAATATATGTTGAGGTATTAGATAAACTCGAAAAATTCTCGTAAGAATTCCGTATAAATAAAAGTCTAATTTATGTAAAAAATAAATTAGACTTTTCGTTATGTTAATGATAAAATAATCGTAGAAAATCCGTAAGAAATAAGGAGGAATCAAAACGATGAAAGGGGAAATAAAAGCATGGACGGAAAAGATAGAATCGAAGTTGAACAGCCTAGAGGAAAAGTTGACAACAAAGGAAAAAGTACCGGAGGAAATACCACCAACGGAGGAAGTAACGGAAATACCACTCCCACCATTACCGGAGGAAGTGCAGGAGGAAACACCCCCGCAGGAGAAACCAAAAAGCAAACTACAAAAGTTGTGGGACTTCCTATAGAAAATAATATTCCTGTACCACCAACGATTAATATTCCAGTTTCAGCAGAACCAAAGAAGAAAAAAACATCTTCAAAGTCTGATAAAGAACTGGATAAAACTCTCGAATCAAATTTGAGATTATTAATAGGATCAGGATTCGGATTCGCGACAAAATTAACTAGCAATCCAATCTGGGAAATATCCGATGAAGAAGCAACCGCGATATCCACACCAGCGACCCGCATATTACAAAGACTTAGTTTAAATGAAAGTATGAATAAATATGCGGATTACATAGCATTAACCGCCGCACTTGGAATGGTAATAGTTCCGCGTGTGATTATGCAACAAGCCGAACCAAAGGAGAAGGGAGTAATATCCGATGGAGGAAAAAAGAATAAGGCTAAAAAATCTGATTCAAAGCCTAACCCAGCAGTTAGCACCAGCAATCCCCCCAATAATGTCACCAATATTAAAGCCGCTCTTGACTACGGCAACTAATTATATTGATAAGGCAACAGATTCCGAAGTTGATAATTTTATAGTTTACGCAAAAGAATGTATTAAATACATAGAAGGGGAGGGGGTAGAATGTCAAACATAATAGAAAATGATGAGCATGTATTTATATCCGGCATGACCGGAAGTGGAAAAACTTTTTTAATGAAAAATTATCTCCGCGGGGTGAGTAAGCAAAAATTTATACTAGACACTAAGGGAACATTTGAATGGGAACAAGTACCGAAGAATGAAAAAATTCTGGTCACACATTTGAAAGACTTAGAAGCTGTGGTAAGTGAATACCAAAATATAATTTATAGACCATCCCGCGAAGAATTAACATTTGAACATTACAACGCATTTTTCGAATTTTGTTACTACCTCAAAAATAATACCGTTGCAGTAGATGAGATTATGCAAGTATGTCCAACACCATCAAAGATACCAGAATTTTTGAAAGGCATACTCACAAGGGGACGTGAGTTAAATGTCAACGTATGGTCAGCAACACAAAGACCCGCAACAATTCCGGTAGTAGTATACTCAGAGGCTACTCACTGGTTTACGTTTAAATTGAATTCGGCGGTAGATAGAAAAAGACTAGCAGACTTTACCGGATTTGATGAATATAACGAAGCGTTACCAAAACAAATATTTTTGTATTTTAACGCTAATACAGGCGAAGCACCCGAAAAAGGGAAGCTCGTTGTTAGGGGGTGAGAGATTTGGAAAAGAAACTCGCGGGGGTTGGAATCGTAAACTTAGTAGTCATTTGGGCTTTTGTAGTGTTAATGACTGTAGGTGCAAAAGTAGTATTGACAAAATATCCCGTCAAGGGATTGAGTGAAGTAGTACAAGCAGTATAAATAATAAACGAAAGGTAGGGCTTAGAAATGCCAAGTATCAATCAAGTAGGTAAGTTTTTTGCAATGGTAGTTTTAGTAATGCTGGGAATCTATGCGGTAAAAGTAGCCGCTAAGAAATTTCAAATCCCAGTCATTTCCGCAGTAGCGGAGGAGGTATAAGAAATTATGAATACAGTAAAACAGTTATCACCGCAGGAAAGGGCTGGAATGTTTAATCAGCTCACAAGAAGAAATAAACAAACTCTTGGTAGTAAAACAGGAGCGGCAAGCGGAATGGTTTCTTTCGACATTCCAAAATCCAGACTATTAGCTGGAATAAAATTGATGGTTGAAGCAACCCTAACAGCAACACACGCAAGCGAAACAGCTTATGCGGCACATGAAGATTCTCCATTCAAATTTTTGAATAGAGTAGAAGTTTCACTGAATAATGGGTTTTCACCATTTAGCTTATCTGGTCAAGCTCTTGCAATTTACAACATGACTATTCATGGGGTTGAAGCTTTGACATCTGCTGTAAGCGGTAGAGGTAAAGTAGTACAAGGTTTAACAGCTTCATCTGGTGGTACAGCAAATGTTGTTAGATTCGTCCTTGACTTACCAAACATGATTAATCAAAGAGACCCAATCGGGTTAATCTTGTTACAGAATGAAGAAACCCTTTGTACAGTAAATGTTACATTCGGAGCACTTGCAGACCTTGCACCAGCTTCATCCGGTTACACTTTTGCGGTATCTGCAATAAGTGCTACTTTGATAACAGATACATTTACAATTCCGGCAATTCCAGAAGCTTTTCCAGATTTATCTGTGTTAAAGCTTGTGCAAGAACGAACAGAAACAATCATAGCTGGTGAGAACATAATCAAGTTACCTGTAGGCATGACTTACAGAAAACTTGGATTGATTTACTATGATGCTACACCATCAAGACAGGTTGACAGCGATATTACTTCAACGATTGATTTACTTTTCAATCAAGCGGAAACACCTTACCGCATGAAGCCGCTTGACCTAGCATGTGAGAATTTCGAGCAGTACGATGGAGCACTCCCAACAGGAGTATATGTTTTTGACTTTTCAGACAACGGAATCAGAAATATGGGTAATGCTAGGGATTACATAGACACCGAAAGAATGACAGAGTTCTGGTTGAAGTTCACAGCTGGCGCAGCTGGTACTGTAAAAATCTTCTATGAAACATTGTCAAGACTTAGATAAGTAAAACTTTAAAAGGGATTGGGACTTCCCAATCCTTCTTTTTTAAAAATAATTTTGGGAGGTATGAAACATTATGGTACAAAATCCTTTAGTAGCTGGTGGATATTATTCAATGCGTGATGTCTACGGAAACAAGTTCGGAGTTTCAACTCTGGAACAAACAGCAGTAGAACCAGAAGAACATGCGGCACTAGCTAACACAGACGAAACCGCTCCAAGTCCTAAGACAGAAAACCACGTTGGGATTCTTACATGGCTTGGAATTATAGTCCTGTTTGTTATCCTGTTCCAATGGGGAGGACAATAAAATATGGAGAAGATTTCGGCAAGCGTAGTTGGGGCATTGACCGGAATATCGTTTTTTCTATACGGTAACAATCCGGTGAATAAACAATGGTTATGTATTTTGATAGCCTTGATTATTGCTGATTTAGTTTTCGGAACTCTTAATGCTATCAGTGAAGGTAAATTCGCTCGTAGGGATTTACTTGATGGAGTTAAGAGAAAGCTTGGGGAGCTGTTCATAATTGCAATTGGTCATTTACTCGATACGATGAATGTTCTTCAAGGTTCTGTTAATCTACAACAAGCAACAACCGGATTCCTTATAGGGTACGAAGCTTTTTCGGTACTGAATCAGATTAAAGTCGGAGGGACGCCCATTCCCGATATTGTAATGATAGCCGTTAAAAAAGTGCAGGAAGGTGGCAAGTATGACAAATAAAATTATGATTGTTCTTGTACTGATTCTCACTTTCTGGTTCTTCTTCCTAAGAAAGAAGTAAGGGGGGATTGAATTGGAACGAAGTATAATTCTCTTAATAATTGTAGTAGTTTGTTTGTATTTGGTTCTTGATTCGATGATGGGCCAGAAGAAATATATTGATAGATTTGTTTCTCAAGTTGTTCCGAACTGGGATTTCTCAATTAAAATGCCTTGGCAAAAGTAGGAAGGGAGGAAAAACAAATTGACTAACGAAATTCAAACCGCGGTTGATAACATTTTAGGAAAAGGAAAAGACCCCAGTCAAGCAAAGCTTTTCGGGGACTATATCAATGACGCAAACGGAAATAGAGTATATCGTAAACCGGATCAATGGAATGATTCAAATGGGTATAATAACCTTTATTCTCAGTTATCAACCCCCACTTTTTCAACTGCTACAGATTTTGTTTCCTCGTTACCTTTTATAATTTTCTTCTTGTTGTTGGCTTTATTAATGGGAATGTTTTTCGGTGAGGAAGCGTTATACGGATTCTTATTGCTAATCCTGTTTTCAATGGCAATTTTGAATTCTGATAAATTCGCAAGTGTTTTTACTAAATTTATGTAAGGGAGGATTTTTATAATGGAAAAAGCTTATAAAATTATTGCTGGTATTGGTTTACTGATTTTTGTTTTCTTAGTTGTTGCAAACTCAAAGGGAACAACTTCAGTTATTAACACGATTGCAAGTAATTCAATCATGGGAATTAAAACGCTACAGGGAAGGGGATAAGATTATGTTAAAGGGCATTTACAACCAAATTAAAAATGGTCATGCCCTGTCTGCCCTTCTTCAAAAAGCCGATATTCCGCTGGCGTCACTAGGTATTGGTGACGCCCAGAATAAAGGTTCTCTTAATATAAAGTTTCGTCCCGTGCCTCCTGTACAGGCGGCGACCATAAAAGATGTCAAGACCATGGACGATACTTTATATGTAGGTAAGGGTGCACAGGTAACACCAAACCAATTTCCTAAGTCGTACTACATGGGGGAGGAATAATTTATGGAATTTTCATTTGATAAAGTTAGCGAAACCTTAAAGAAAAAACCGGTCCTCATTATAGGTGGAGTTCTTGGAGTTGGAGCGGTTATTTATTTACTGACTCGTGGACAACAGTCCAGCGGTTCAGTAGTTGAATCCAGTACAGGTGCAGCAACTATAGCAAGCAACGGAACTACCGCCGCAGAAACCGCTTCCATGATTCAAGATTCTAACGAGCTGTTAGCGGAAACTTTCGGAAGCGCGTTATCAAAGAATAATTCTGATTTGGTTAGTTCTTTTCAGAACGAACTTGGAAGCTTGAGTTCAGCTTTTGAATCTGAAGTTCAAAACACTAATCAGACTATGCTTGATTATGCTTCAAAGAATCAAGATACTATGGATGCTATTAATCAAAGTCTTACTAGCCAATTAAGTGGATTAAGTAAAAAATATGATTCACTTTCTGGTGATATTTCTAATATTCAAGACCAAGTAACGAGTGTTGTTTCTAGTAATAAATCTTATAGCGCGCCTGTGTATGCTACTACCTCCGGAAGTAGTTCAAGTAAGTCGGTTAGTTCTTCAAGTAGTTCCGCAAGCAGTACCGCCCAAAGTCAATACGAAAAACAAAAGGCGGCATCTGACCAAATAAGAAATTTACAATCAGATTACGCAAAAGCTACTACGTCCGCACAGAAGGAAGCTATTCATAAACAAGCGGATTCTATAGGTTATGCCGCAGGGTTGCAAAGTACCAAAACAACTAAAGATGGTACGGGAAGGACGCTGGTTAAGTAATGGAATCTAATATCAAAAGTACTGTAAAAAATGTTTTTGATAGATATGGCGTTCCGGAATCTATTTGGCTTCCAATCATGAAAACTGAATCCGGCGGGAATCCTTTTAGTTCTGCATTGACTTCCAAGGAATTTTCTAAGGGCTTGTTTCAAATTAATGTTAAAGCTCACCCACAATATGCAAATACAAATTTGTATGACCCTCTTACTAATGCGGAAATAGCCGCGAAGGTTTTTATCGCTCCCGCGTATGAGTACGCAAAGACTGTGACGGACGATGTAGAGCAACAAGCCCTTATTGTTTACAGTGGTCTTAAAAATCCGTCGAACCCCGAGCAGGGCTACGTTCCGGCGGGCGGCATTCGTCCTAAGTGGACGGATTCGACAAGGGATAGGTTCTTGGGTAATTTTAATGATACAGTATCCTCATCGGAATCGGTTTCTCGAAACACTATGCCTGTGAGTGTTTCTGGTTCGTCCACTAGTACTGATTTAAGTTTCGTGCAAAATATTGCTAAACTTGTTTTGATTCTTTTAGTGAGTGTAGTCGGGTTGGTTGCTGTCTTTAGTTTACTTAAAGATACTGCAGGTGGAAAGACGGTTGTTAATATAACCAAGACCGCCGCACGAGCGGGTGCGGCTGTTGCGACTAAAGGAAAGAGTGAGATTGCCGCTTCCATTAATGACGGAGCGGGAATTACTAATTTATAAAGGAGGGTTAATTTTATGGCTGGTATTAAATTAGATACACAAAGAGAACAAATAATTTCGGTAGTACAAAATATTATTAAAGATGTTAGATTTAATAGTATAGCTGGGGTTTTACCTAATTGTTTTCAAATCAAAAATTATGGTACTAATCCTATTTATGTAGGTACTAAACCAAATGTTTCCGCTTCCGCTAATTTTGAGTTGGTTGTTGTTGGCGGCGGTGGGGCCGGTGTTTTTTCATATCCTCGTGGCTGTGATGTTATTTATATGTTTACGGTTGCGACCGCTGATGTATTAGTGCGTAGCTTTATAAATGACGAAATGTATTCGGCTGATTTGGATAAAACACAATCAACTACTATTATTAATAATACTACTGCACCTAATGTTACAGTTATCGGGTCACTTCCTGCAGGGACTAATAATATTGGAGATGTTGATGTTCTTTCTCTTCCTGCTCTTCCTGCAGGGACTAATAATATTGGAGATGTTGATGTTCTTTCTCTTCCTGCTTTACCTGCTGGGACTAATAATATTGGTGATGTTGATGTTCTTACACTTCCTGCAATTCCAACAGGGACAAATATTATCGGTAAAGTAAAATTGGTTGACGAAGCGGACGCGGCTTTTGGTACGGTTGGCAATCCTATTGAAGTTAATACAACCGTTGAAGTTGCTGGGGTTACTGTAGATTTTCCGGCTACTCCACTTATCGAAAATGTAACAATGACAAATGCGGACACCGAATACAGTTATGCGCTTCCAGCTAATTGTAAGAGGGTTACTTTATCGGTACAGGATGGGGATTCAAGCTTTAATATCCGACTGGCGTTTGAAACGGGAAAAGTTGCTACACCAACCGCGCCATACTTACAGTATAAGGGTAATGTTGAATTCGATTCGGATTTACTTAAAATGTCTGCTACTCCCGGAAATATTTATTTTGGTTGTAGTTCTGCTGGTAAGGTTATGCAGATACTGGCTTGGAATTAGGAGGTAAATATGAATAGAATAATTGATGATATAATCACAAAAACTGAATTCAATAAAAAACTTGAAAAGATTTACACCCCAGAACAATTCGGAGCGGTAGGAGATGGAACAACAGATGATACTTCGTCTATTCAGTCCGCTATCGACGCTGGTTATCATTTACAGGGTACACCAAATAAAGTTTATAAAATAACTGCCCCTTTGATTCTCCATGATAATATGGTTATTGATGGAAATGGAGCGAAAATTATTTCGTCTTCGGTAATTGCGTTGTCAGCAATCTATAAGTCTAATATTATAATTGAGAATCTGGAAATTGAAGGAGCGGGAGGACTTGTTCCAGACGAAACAAGTAATACTTACGGAGCAATTACTTTTGGTGACTCAACCAGTACAAACGGTTGCACAGACGTTATTATAAGAAATTGTACTATTCACGAAGCCTATACCGGGATAAGTATTCTATATGGTCAAAGGGCAAGAGTCGAAAACAATCATGTTTATAACTATGGACTGTATGGGGTAATGCTTTCAAGGACTCAACCATTCTTTTGCAATCATAACGAAATACACGATACACTAATTACTACAGGCACGAATGCTTATTGTATTTCTGCAACAGGAGGTAGTCCAACAGACCCTCAAGAATATTGCTCAATTAGTGATAACAAACTATATAACAATCAACCTTGGTCGGCTATCATGTCACACGATATTAAAGATTTGATTATTTCTAATAATCATATTTATAATGCAAGAAACGGAATAGACCTTTCAACGGATTCAAGAGTTGAAAATGTAGTTATATCCGGCAATATAATGGTAGGAACTGATACGGATTTATGGGAAGGACAAGCGGCTGCTAATGATGGTTTAATACTTATTGTTGGTAATGAAAATACTGAACCTTTACTTTTCAACCTAACCATTACAGGTAATATTATTCGAAATTTTGGTAAATGGACTATATCAAGTCAAGCATGTGGGGGTATTCTTTTAAGTGGGGTTGATGGAGCATCTATAACAGGCAACACTATAGAACAACCAGACGGAAGTCAAACTTATGTAGCCGGAATATTTATCAATTATTATTGCCACCGATTAGCTATTTCCGGAAACTATATCAAGACAGCAAATAAACCTCCTATTCACGTTCATAATTTAGGAGATGGAACTGAGATTTCAATTATTGGTAATACTCTATTTTCGGTTACTTATGCCGCCGTTGAAGTATCTTCATGTACAATAGATGGATTTATTGTAGAAGGTAATGCACACAAAAGGACTTTAAGCGGCTACATAGAAACTGGAACAAATGTGATTGACGGACTTTCTCTTTCAGCTCCTTACGGCGGTCGCGGTACTTCCAAGCATATATCAATCAGAACTCAAGGTTCTTCTGTTACTGATTTAGCGGTTGGAGCTTCAACGACCCTTATTAACGCAACCGTTCCTGGAGCGAGAATAGGGGATACCATAGCAGTAGGTTATGCTGGTCAAACTGTAGGTATTCATACATTCGGATATGTTACGGGAAGCGATACGGTAAGAGTCGAAATTTACAATGCTAGTGCTTCAGTTTTTAGTGCCGCCGCTTCAACTGTTTGTATTGATGTGTTTAAACATTTTTAGGAGATATATATATGATTAATAAATTCTTAGATTATATAAAATCAAAAATTGGTTGTGGTTATGTTTGGGGGTCGCAGGGTCAGACCCTTACCCCCGAACTTCTTAATTATTTTAAGAAGTCATTTGGAGAGAAGCATTATGATTTTGGGACTACTCATGCGAGTAAGTGGCTGGGGAATCAATGCTTCGATTGTAGCGGGTTGGTTGTTGCCGCTCTGAATGAGTTGGGATTGATTAAGATGGATTATACCGCCGCTGGCTTGTATGGGATTTGTAAGAATTTGAAGAAAACAGAGTTGAGGGCTGGGGATTTGGTTTTCTGTAAGGGGACAAGTATAAACCATGTTGGGGTTTATGTAGGGAATGGGGAAGTTATTGAAGCTAAGGGGACAGCTTACGGAGTTGTTAAGAGTAAGCTTGAAGCTAGGTTTAATTTGTTTGGTCGCTTGAATTTCTTTGAAGCGGATAAGGAGCATTGGGCTGAACAGGCTTTCGATGAACTTCAAGCACTTGGGTGTGAGTTTGAGGTAAGAGAGTTTGACAGACCGATTACCCGCGGGGAGTTTTTCGCTGGGTTGGTTAAGTTTTATGATGCTATTAAATAGGCGGTTCGTGCCGACTTTCTCCTTGGGGATTCTGGAATATTTTCCAGAATCTTTTTTATTTTGTGTTGCGGTTTGTGTTGCGGTTTGTGTTGCGTTATGGTATAATTAGATATAGTAAGAATTTGAGGAGGAAAATTATTATGAATACATTAAAATTAGTTGGTGATATGTCTATCAAAGAACTAAACGAAACTTTCGGTATATTGATTAGTTGTTTAAAGAAGACTGGCACAAAAGCCGAAGACCTTAAAGATGATATTGATATGCTATACAAATTCATTGACGAAAAGGGGTGGTAAGGTATGAAGGAGAGTAATATTCATTGCCGGGTGTCGGAGCAGACCGCCGCCCGATTGTCGGAGCTGGCGAAGGGGAGTAGTAAGACTAAGGTTCTGGAAAGTTTGATTTTTCTGGGGGAGAAGATTGATTTGGTTAAAGCTGGGGATTTGTCCTTGACTGGTTTGTTGTTCTTTTTGGATTTCACTTTTGATACCCATTTGGAAGCAGACCTTCAGAAAGGAATTGAAACCTTCTTTAATAATAAATTTGGAAAAGGGGTTGCCGCCGATGAACAAAGCGTTGATTGATTGCTGGGGGTGTCCGTTTCTGGGTGAAGATGATGGGCGGTTGAGGTGTGGGAAGTTGGGAAAGTGTTCGGGAAAACCGACGTCGCAGGAGGATGATAAAGCGACGAAAAGGGAAGGGGGTGGGTGATTAGATGGCAGAGAAAACAGCTAGTGACATAATGCACGAAACAAGTAGTAATATAATCGGATTAGCTTTAATTTATATTGAACACGAAAGACAAATGTGTAATTATATGCACAACAAAAATAATGTTGAAGTAGCCCGAAAAGAAGGAATTCTTGAAGCTATTTTAATGACAGCGAAATTATTAGGGGTTGATGACCTGTATAGTAAAACTATAACTAATTTACGATTCGCTATTCAAACCGAGGAAAAGGAACGTTTGTAAAATTTGTGTTAAGAGATTGGAGGTGGGGGAAGGTGACTGATGATTCAATATCCAAATGGGTCTCCGGAATTTATTGCTTTGCGGGAAGCTATCCGATTTTTTATAAATTAAATGCCGCACGCCGAATTGGAAACCTCTCCCAATTGCCGAAAGTCAAGGACTAAATTGGTTGGTGAGCGGTGATGTCAGTCGATTAGACGAGATTAGCTCCACTATGCTCCCGATTCCGTAGAGGAGGGGGTGGTGGGGAGCTTCTCTTTTT
>Ga0209728_1001319_pt1 | contig 15633 bp, 31 predicted proteins | sample RifGroD1_FD_183997 | JGI IMG/M metagenome (GOLD analysis project Ga0209728, IMG submission 183997) | Groundwater microbial communities from Rifle, Colorado, USA - Groundwater D1 (SPAdes) (version 2) | ecosystem: Environmental > Aquatic > Deep subsurface > Groundwater | place: Rifle, Colorado... | reverse complement strand
CCGAATGGGGCGAAGGATTATAGATCTGCTTCGTTTACATGCTCTGCTACTGTAGCTCAAGGTCAAAATACCCAACTAACAACATCTGATACCTCTTGGTTATCTATTGGGCAAATTCTAGCAAATGCCGGGAACAATGTACTTGTTTGGAAAATAGTTTCAATTGATTCGGGAACTACACTGACAGCTACAGAGATATATTCAGGTGGGCAAACTCCAGCATCTCAAAATTACTACGCAAAATCAGATCGTCCAGATTCCCTTTATGCCAATGTCATCGATGCAAGAGACATTCCCCCTACCTACGATCTTCGTCACAGAGTACAAACTCAATTCAACTATGATTATGAACTTCGGAAGGCATCCGATCAATTCATGCGTGGAGAATTAAGTCCCAAAAAACTTATGACTGTTCGCCATGGTATATCAAAGACAGAGATTGATGCTAACACTGTATTCTACGCTTCGTTGGATGGAACGACTGTTGCAGAAGTTGGAACTACGACATTGGCTAATATCTCAAGCCCTAGCTACAAATTAACACCTACTGGTTCTGGTTTATCTATTCCAAATGCAGGAAATATTTCATTCCCTATTTCCGGACTAACAGAGTTTACTTTTGATGCTTGTTTTTCAACAGACGATTTATTTTTAGTAGGCACGAATACAAAAGACATTCTTAGAATTACAGATGGAACTAATAATATAACTTTAGCGAAGCGAGTAACTACAAATGATTTCTCAATCTACAAAGGAGATGGCACATATCTAACAATTACTGTTGCTAAGCCAAGTGGTAAATTTACTTTTGTAAGATTTAAAGGTAGCAATGGTACTATGAAAATATATTTTAATGGCGTTGAAGTCTATAGTGGGGCATATGTAAATTTAGAGTTAATGACATCTGCAAATGTAGGTCGTACCACTTCGCTTTATGGGTATATAGGCACCGTTTCTGACGTTTCCTTCTCCAATATCGACCGTGGCTCACTCTTCCCAAATCTCCCTGCTGACTTCATTTCGGGTGATGCTCACATAATGCCAGCATACACCGACCAAAGACGCATTTTATCAGAAGCCCAAATGACGCAAACTGTTAATGGTACTGTAAAAATTGGTACTACTGGAAGTAATAGAGGACTTGCAACTTCAAGAGCAAGTGGATCATGGACTTCAGGTGATACAATCACGGTAACAGGTATGGCGGGAGAGTTGATTAGTGGGATTATGGATACGGATACTGCTCTGGCTAATGTAATCAAAGATATCACTTCTTCTAATGTAATCCCATTGGATGACGTTACCAAGATTGAAGTTGGTGATATTATCCAACTATATAATACGTCACAGAATATAGTTAGTGTGGTAAGAAACGTAACAGGTAAAGATATTACGGCGAAAACTATAACCATAGACGGGTCTCCGATAAGCCTTACTCTAGCGCAAAGATTCATCATAATAGAAACTACAGCATCATCTTCTGTGCCCTTGATAAACTTCATGAATGTTGCAACCAAAACGGCCGTTGCAGGAACATGGGCAACACTTGGAACCAATATAGCAACATTCACGTTAGGTACAAACGCGGGACTCGTAGCGCAGGATATCCAAATTGATCACTCATTAATTATACCAGCAGGTCAACCTGCACTAATCGCTCCTACAACTACAACTCTTGGTGGAGAAGCAGGATTTAGGATTCCTTACGCTAATCAAACAATTACTTCGGATTATGTTGGTAAAGTATCTGGTAGGACTTGGGAGAATTGTAATATTGCTAAGACATTGAGTGGAATTGTAGCAAATAATCCTGCACCTAGTACGTTTGTTAATGAGCTAGTAACGAGTGAATATGCTAAGATTGGTGCTCAAGATGGAACTGTGACTACATTTAGCACGAGCGTAAATGGTGAGCAAGCATGTGTGTTGTTGAGTTTTGACTTGATTAAGATTGCTGAGAGGAAATTAGGATGTAAGATTCCTGCTAAGGATTTGGCGGGAAAAGTGGCTTGGTTAGGAGCAAATAAAAATTTAATCAGTTTTATTGTGTGGATGTATGGAAGTAGCCCAACAGGAAACAAGGCAACTATAAAGGTTTATAAAATACCTGACAATATATGGTCATCCACTAACGCCACAAATACGTCGAGTTCTCCAACTAAAATTCAGTTCGACTATGGTTATGTCGATTCTAATGGCTTTGGTAATGCAATCGTTTATGCAGATCCTTCTGATGGTGTAACCCCTAGCACAATTAACGTAGATTTTTCTTCACTAGATATTATCTTTGCCAGTAAGGTTATAAATTCGTATAAACTGGTCAATGGTACTGTCGCTGTGCGCGATGACTTTGTTGGGAAGATTGCGGGGAGTGTTGTTGAGAATGGTAATATTACCAAGGGGCATACTATCATTGACAATCCAACCATGGGTACTGAATTTAGTATCGTTCAATACGCAGATATCTCTACTTTAAATGGAACCCTTAAAGGTACATCAACTAGTACAGCAGGTAACCAGGGGTGTCACATTTTCTCCTTCAATCTAATTAGGGAGACTGAGGATAAATACGGCCCAATTCCTGCGATCGATAAGGTTCAATGGTTGAAGGATAATTTGTCTGATATTGGGTTGTTTAAGTGGTGGGGGTACGGTAGTGGCCCTACAGGAAATAAAGCGACTTTAGCTGTTTTTCAATTAAACGATAACATGTGGCATGGCGCCATCACTACGACTGCGTCAACAGTAACTAGTTTATCTAGAAATGGTAGTATTCCTTATATTGTTGATGCTAATGGTTTTATACATTTCCTCGCTTACGCAGACGCATCAGACGGAGTAACGGCTTCAACCATCTATACTGACTACTGCAACATCGAACTAACGTTCAAGTCCTTAATCGGATATGATCAATTAGTCCCAGAAAATCCAAGACGCGATGCAGGGGTGTCAAGTATACTTTTCGTCCGTAAGGAAACTAAGGAAGTACAAAGTTTGTTCCCAATAGCTACAGATTTAAATCTTGTGACGTACAGCGATTACCTTGAAGCACCTACGCCAATATCTGCAAATACTGATGTTACGATACTTGCTGAGATTCCTGAATTTCTTATCACTGACCTTGGGTCTGCTGTAGGGGATAAGCAAGGAATTCACCATTGGATGAATCTTGCTTATCGAGTAGGACAAGATAACGATAATCTGTATGGAGAACTTGGATTTAGTAGTGTGCCATTTGCACCTGACAATATAGGAAACAATGTTGGTGCGAAGATTAATGTATCTTCTGTCGGTTTTAATTCAAATTATGCTCTTGTACGAGGACTTTTAGTAATTCCAAAACCATTAGTGCACATTGGAAGATGGTTAGTTTTGGTAGATGGAGAGCTAAAATTATTCGTTGTATCTAAATATACTGTTGATGGTATGTCAAGTGTATCAGGAAGCCCCACTGGATTTTTACTATCTATTAAAGGGAAACCGTTAGTTAAGGAGATTGATGGCGTTGTACGAACCTATCTTAATCCTACTACTTGGAGAACAAGTACATTGATTGTCCAGGGATTTGTTGATAAAGCAACCAATAAATTAATTACCACAAATAACTCGATTTAATAATTATCAAAGAGAGGTAATATTATTGAAAAATGTTGTTTATGACAGAGTGAGTCGAGTGATTAGGGACTATGATCGTGAACCGCTTCCGTTTGAACTAGAGATCAAAATTCCATACCAAATTAATCTTCAGAAGACAATTGAAGAGCACACTGGAAATATGGTCCAGAAGGTCAATGAGCAGGGTGAGCTACTCTACCGTAGTGGAGAAGTTGAAACTACCGAGTTTAGGGTTATTACGGAATTCGAGTTAGAAACTCATAACTACCGAGTATGTACAGATGAGACTATCACCGAAACTATTATCGATGAGAATGAAAACCCCTCAGAGGTTGAAGTTCCGGTCTATAATACTATTACAAGCATTTCTCAAGTCCCCGTTTCTTGGGGATATAACGATCCAATCATGATAGAGGAGGTCGTAAGTAGGACCTATACCCTAGAGCAGAATTGTTCCATCTTTACAGCAGATGAAGTTATTGAGGCGATAACCAACACCACGCCCACTAAAGGGGAATTAGAAACACTAAAGATTCAATTAGCCGATCAAAATCAAACGCAGTCCGACTTCATGGATTATGTCTTTACGTCATTTCCAGAGATATCTTAATTGAAAGGAGGTGAAAAGCATGTTAACTTCTATTCTACCATTCAGAACTCAGACCTATGCCAGAGCTGTTTTTGTGTATGGAACCAACCGTTTGACAGCTCGTGACGGATACTCCGGAGTAGCTGATGGTTACTACACACCTGTGCAGCAGTACGCAGCGCAAACTTATACCCTAGCCCAACTCGATCTTGCCTTGGCCATCGGATGGATTACTCAAATTGAGTATGCCGAAACAATAGAATTTATCCCGGCAGTTTGATCGACAGCTATTTTTATGCCCTAAATTAAAGCCCGAAAAGCCGTAGGAGATTGCGGCGAAGTAGGGCACTGGGCTCATAGGTATCAACGAAAGGGGCGAAAGCCGAAAAGAGGTAGATAATGGAATCAGCAATTACTTTAGCAAAACAGAGCGATAGTACGATCATAACCCTCCTTATAGTAGTTGCTCTGATTATAGTGGCCTTAATCCCTGTTATTAAAACTCTAGCGTCCATAGACGGCACAAAGAGGAAACAGGATTTCGATCGCGAAGGACGGTTAATAGTAGTCATCGAGAAGAACACCGAAGTAAACTCAGCTTTAAAAACGATGATCGAAACGGACCAAAAACACTGTGGTGTATGTCGACTTGAACAATTCAATTTATTTCGCAAAGTATTCGATAATCAAGAAATAGCTAATGTAAAATTAGCAGAAATTGCACAAAAAATAGATAAGGAGGATCATCCAGTATGAATGCTCCTGGTAAATTAACAGTTAACAAAGGTCATGGACCAAAGAATAACGGGACTTTTGATCCTGGGGCCATCGGACCAACCGGACTTAAGGAATCCACACAAAACCAAGAAATTGGGGATCTTGTAATAGCAAATATGCGTCGTAATGGGTGGCAAGTGCTTGATATTCAAGACGGCGATCTTGATGATGTGACCGATATGTCCAACGCTTGGGTTCCGCAATACTTCTTGTCGATTCATGCAGATTCATTTTCTGATCCGAACGCCCATGGAATTACTACGTACGTCCAAGCTTTAGGGGGCTGGGGAGAACGGATCGCCAGAGAAGTCCAGAAGGAAATGATATTAGCTACCGGACTTACCGATCGAGGGGTAAAAGTGGCTAATCTACACGTCACGAGGGAGCCAAATGGTCCTGCTTTATTAGTCGAGTGTGGTTTTATATCCAATCCTAAAGAGGAAGCACTGATGAAAGATCCAAAATGGGATCAGACGGTCTCTAAGGCCATTTGTAGGGGTTTAAGTCGAGCTGTAAATGTTCCTTACTCAGAGGCAGTTGCGCCCGTCATAGCCGTCTCTGTGACCGTTACAGAGCCTTTAGACCCAGACGTCAATTTAGTTGTTTGGGTTGCTGAGTCAAAGGTTCTAAGAGCCATACAAGACATTAAGAGGTTAGGCTTTTACGCCGAACAATTTCCATTAAAATTACGAAGGGATTGATCGATGATGGACTTTCTAAATTCAAGTGTGCCGGCATATAATGTTTTAGCAGTTATGCTATTTATATTATTCATTGGTATACTATTCTACCGAGGAGAAAAAACAAGGGCTAAACGAATAATCCTGGCAGTTGTTTTGGCGGCTGAGCGAAAATTTGATATTCAAGGGGCTGGTCAGCAAAAGTATGCTTATGCTATCGGGATAATATACGGTAGGTTGCCGTGGGTTTTGAAGATCTTTATTTCGGAAAATGAATTACAAAGATTGATTGAAGAAGCCGTTACAAATATGAAAAATTTATTAAATGATACGAATGCTGGTGCGCCAGTTTAAAATAAATTAAATGATACGAATGCTGGTGCGCCAGTTTAAAATAAATTAGATCGCAATAATAACACATGTTATAATGACTAGAAATAGTTTCTTGAAAGGGGACAGCAATATGTTTTTTACAAAATTCACCAAAAAAGACAAACGAACAAATTTAGAAAAGGAGATTGATTTAATCCTATTCGCTATGTCAAATTATGAAATGACTTCAGTAGAGTATGCGAAATTAATAGCTAATCTTGAACGGTTACTTAAAGCGAAAGCAAACGAAAGCGATCGCCGTATATCACCGGATACGATAGCTATTATAGCGGGAAATTTATTGGGTATAGCATTAATATTGGGATACGAAAAGGCTAATATAATAACCACTAAAGCGTTGAGTTTTGTGTTTAAAGGGCGTGTTTAAAACATGCCTTCCCTTTTTTCTCCTCGCTGAAATTACATATGCTATAATGAATAGAATTTGAGGAGGAAAGATTATGGGTATAATTAAGGATTTCTGTAAAGAATTTTGGGACGAACATAAGGATACTATTAAGAATGTTACGATAGCAATATTAGTACCATTAGCAGTAGTGGCCATATACAACATTAAAAGGATTAACGGGATCATTAAAGAAAATGAATTAAATGAACTTTTCTACGGAGATGAAGAATTAAATTTAGAGGAAGATCTAGTGGAACTGGAAGCCATTGAGGCTGATGAGGAAGCTTAGGCTTCCTTTTTCGCGAAAATTACACAGGTTATAATGAAAGAAATTCTTGAAGGAGGAATTAACATGAGACATAAACAAAGCGCTGCTGGTTTATTATTTGACATATTTATGACAGTAATGACTGGTGGAGGCTGGCTTATTTGGGTATTTATTCGATATTTAAGAACGCATTAATTAAGGAAAGCTTAGGCTTTCTTTTTTAAAAAAGGAGATTTATTTATGTTAAAATACAGACGGAAATTTGAAACAGGGGTTACTTGGAATGTCTTAGGTGCTATGTGGTCTCTAGGTTTTGTAGCGCATGGCATATTTCAATTTTATTTAAATAATGTAGCAGACGCTATATTTTATATTAGTTTGGCCGTCTACATACAGAGCTTACAGAAAAGAAATTGAGGAGGATAATCTTATGTTACAAGATAGTGGCAATAGACGAGAATTCGAAACCGGTGCGGTACGCGATATGTCTGAGGGCAAAGGAAGATGTGATTTGCTACCGGCATGCGCTCTAATTCGTCTGTCGAAGCATTACGAGGCTGGTGCTAAAAAGTACGCGGAGAGAAATTGGGAAAAAGGGATACCTATAAGTTGTATGGTAGATAGTGGGATGAGACATCTTTTAAAGTATCTCGACGGTCAGACGGACGAGGATCATCTCACAGCAGCCGCATGGAATATTTTAGGTGCTATGTGGATGGAAGAAAAACATCCGGAGTTACAGGATATTTCAAGTAGAAAAATTTTAAACGAGGAGATAAAATAATGGATGATATTTTAAAAACTGAGTATTGTGAAGAATTTGATCAATTAAGAAGAGACCGCATGGTTGTCTCTTTTTGTAAGTACGGACCTCTAAAAGTCAACTATGAGGAAAAACGTCTTATAGATTCGATTAAGAGTTTAGAGAAGAGATTACAAATGTATAAGGACACGGGGAACACGGAATTCTTATGTGATATTGCTAATTTCGCTATGATAGAATTTATGTGTCCACAACATCCCACAGCGCATTTTAAAGCCTTGGACGATGGTAAAAGTCATATTGTGGGTATTGGTATTAATGAAATCAAAAGATTTAAGGAGGACTCGTATGAATAGACCAGCATGGGACGACTACTTTGCACTGTTAGCCAATACCGTAGCGAGTAGATCGACATGCTTACGTCGTCAAGTTGGCGCTGTAATTGTCAGGGATAAACAGATATTAAGTACCGGATATAATGGTACACCAATGGGTGAGGAACACTGTCAAGTATGCGAACGTGAAAGACTAGGGATTGCGGCTGGGGAACGTTACGAATTATGTAAAAGTGTACATGCTGAGGCGAATGCGATTATTCAGGCGGCGAGACATGGTGTAGCTATTGATGGCGCCGACATGTATGTTACGGACGAGCCGTGTTTTATGTGTCGTCGTATGATTGTGAATGCTGGAATTAAGAATGTTTATGTGAAGGGCGAGGTATGGATATCGAAGAAATAAAGCTCGTAAGAGAACTTAAAGGTGGTGAGTAAATTGAGTTTATTATGTTTATTCTTTCCTCATAAATGGGTACATGTAAGATACGGTATGTATCAATGTTTAAGATGTAAAACGATGAGCGTAGAAGTAAATAGAGATCAATTATCCTAGTAAAGGGAAGCTTAGGCTTTCTTTTTTCGTCTTTAAAAGAAAAACACCTTCATAAAGGACCCTCTAAGCTGTTTAAATTAATTATTAGACTTATAGTGCCAGAAGATTGGTTAAACGGCTTAGAAGTGCCTTTATGAGCCTTAGAGACGATTTGGGGGTTTTTAACTATTTTTAGACTATAAAAAGGAAATATCCTCGCTGAAATTACACAGCCTATAATGAAAGTAAATTTTAGGAGGAGTTATACAATGGTTAAATGTATTATAAGTCTAATCACAATTGGAATATTATGTAAAGGGGTGATTATATTTAGAAATCTATTATTAGAACGTGAGGAATCTAAAAAAAAACGAAGACAAAGAATGGAATTAAAACTTAAGTACATCAGAGAAGAAATAGAGAAATGGAAACTTAGGAATGATATGAGCGTTAATTAACGCTCTTTCTTTTCTCGCTAAAATTACATACGCTATAATGAAGTTATATTTTTGAAAGGGGAAATAGTTATGAAACTGACCGATGCGATTATATCAATGATTTTAAAGAAGGGGATTCTTTACGAAGCACATAATTGTGATGTGAATTTTGAAATTCCAACAACACAAGAAAATGCGGAAGGAAAGACCGAAGAATGTAAAATTAAGATAAATTTTAAGGCAGATAATATGACAATTAGAATTGAGAAAAGTAGTAACGCGTGAAGAAAGCTTAGGCTTTCTTTTTCCCATCCGTCGTAGACGGTGGTTGCCGATAGGCCCTCGCAGGAATTACACATGTTATAATGAAAATAAATTGTTGAAAGGCGGAATATTATCATGAATAAAATTGTTAAAAATATTATTGGAGTAACATCAGGGGTGGCTTTAGTAGCAATAGTAGCAATAGTGGGAATGACAATAGACAGCTCGGTAGCAAGTGTGTTATCAAACGTAAAGGAAGCTTAGGCTTTCTTTTTCTCATCCGTCGTAGACGGTGGTTGTCGTTAGACTCTCGTACATATTACATATGCTATAATGAGATAAATCGAAAGGGGTTATCATTATGGATATGTTAACTATGGAGAGTATTATTAAAGCGATTAGAGAATTGAGAACTTTTATTATTAACGGGGCAGACACATTAACGTATGAGGAATTTAAAAAACGATTTGAAGAAAAAATGGAAGAATTGGAGAGGCTATTAGATAGCTAATCCTTTTTCTCGCAAAAATTACATACGCTATAATAGAAGATAATAAAATTTAGGAGGAAAAACATTATGTTTAATAAGGAACTTAAAGTAATCACAAGATTATTAAACGAAGATCATTTGAAAGTTGAAAAACTTGTAGATACATTTAAAAAGTCGGGAACGACAATTAGGATGTGGCCTATAGGTGATGGGACTGTTGAAATTAAATTCGTAAGTAAGAAGTCGATTGTTAACGAATTAGAACATGATTTAAGGGTATTAAATTTGGTTGGAATCGAAGGAAGAATTGAAGCTAAATAAGCTTCTTTCTTTTTTCCTCGCGAAAATTACACAGGTTATAATGAAAGGAGAAACTAGCTCAAAGGTAGAGCACCAGTATAACAACTGGAGATTGCGGTTCGAACCCGTAGCTTCTTTTTATTTTTTTAAATTTGAAAGGAGAAAACACCATGACTAGAGACGACTTTAAAAATCTTAAATTAGGGGATATGGTTCGATTAACAACCCATGGTAGGAATTATAATAAAATGGGTATCGTTAAAGAAATTTCCCGGATTGGGAGACATGACCTTATTAATTATCCAATTAAAGATGTCGATGTATCGGTGCCAATTGACCGATATGGAACTTGGATTTCCGTTGATGAGAAATTACCGGAAAAGCCTATATATGACTGGGTACTTATACAGTGTAAAATGGTACCAGAGAATTACTACGGGGTTCCGCATATCGGCGAGTTAAGACATGGGGTATGGTATTCTGATTGTTATGATACCCCTCTTGAAGATGCGGCCGGGGTTAAAGTTACGCATTGGTGTCCATTACCAAATATCCCAAATGATGGAGGGTGTAATTAACATGAAAAAATTAACAACAAGGGAAAAGATTATTTTAGGAGGAGCCGCAATCGCATTAGTAGTCGTTAGTATTAAATTAAAAAATGATGTATTTAAAGCCGGCGCTGCTTATAACGGAATTACGAATAAGCTTTGTTCTGGTGGAGTATTGAAGGCTACGGATATTTGTTCGACTAGTTTTAATTTGGTTAAGTTGGAACTTTAAATTTCTCGCTAAAATTACACATGATATAATAGGAATAAAGTATATTTTGAAAGGGGATTATCGCCATGAATATTCAAGGGATTAAAGCTGTAGCAAAAGTTGTAGGCGTAGGAGCACTATTAATAGGAGGTACTACTACAATTACAAATTTGATTTGCGAGGGAATTACTCATGTAATGAATAGAAAGGAGATGAATGATACAAATATGAAGGACGCCAAAGAGACAGTTAAAGTATTAACTATTATTCGTGAGAATTATGAAAAGAAGTTTGGAATTAAAATGTTTGCAAATGGAGATTTTATAGAACTCAAAAAAGAATAGGAAAGCTTCGGCTTTCTCTTTTTTATTTTTTTAATTTTGAAGGGGGATACTACCATGACTGACGAAAGTGAGAAAATTATAAACCAAATCCGCGATATGATTATTGACTTACGTAAAAAGTATCCGAGTGAAGCTATTCACGGTAGTAAGGAAAGTTTATGGACTCATGGGTTAAACGATGGTATGGTGCCACCAGCAATGTATAATGCCGTTAAAAAATTCTATGGTGTGTTTTGGACTTACGTCGGAGATACCCCTCGTGAACTTTAATTAATAGTGCCTCGCAGAAATTACACATGTTATAATGAAAGGAGTAGATGGCTAGTTGGTAGCCAGATAAGAGGCGAAAGCTTAAACTAGGGTTCAAGTCCCGAATCTACATTTTTCATTTATTTTTTAAATCTTGAAAGGGGAGAGTTAAAAATGGAAGAAATGGAAGAATTAGTAGTAAAGTCTCACGTATGTAAAACTTGTAAAAATGTGTTTATTATGGATGAGGCCCATGAAAATTGGTTTACCGAAAGAGGGCTTCAAATTCCTACCCATTGTGCGGTGTGTATCAACCAAAGAAAGAGTAAAATTTTAACCACGGAGGCCAAAAATGAAAACTAAGGCTATTCAAAAAATCGGACAAGTCCTCATTAAAAACTCACCAACCATCCTAACTGGGTTGAGTGTGGCCGGTCTCGTAACAACAACTTTGATGGGTGTGAAGGCGACTCCAAAAGCTTTACAACTTATCCAGGATGAAAGACTTGAACGCACTGATAAAGATCAAACTTTTATTTATGGGGAAACACCATTATCAAAAAAAGACATTATCCTATTAACCTGGAAATGTTATGTTCCAACAGTTATTATGGGGATGCTGACCGTTGGATGCATTGTAGGCGGAAACTCTATTAATCTACGTAGAAACGCCGCGTTAGCTAGTGTGTATTCTTTATCCGAAGCCGCACTTAAAGAGTACCAAGCCAAGGTAGTGGAAACTATCGGCCAAGCTAAGGAACGAAAGATTAAGGATGAAATTGCTAAGGACAAGATCACTAAAAACCCAGTTAGCGGGAAAGAATTAGTGATTACCGGAGCCGGTGAGACTTTATGCTATGAATCACTTTCTGGTCGATATTTTAAAAGTGACGTTGAGCAGATTCGAAGGGTACTTAATGATCTTAGTAGAGATCTGTTAACTGATACACACGGGTTTGTTACGTTAAATGAGGTTTATTGCGGTCTTGGATTGAGTGGCACTAAGATGGGAGAAATGATTGGTTGGCATATCGATGACGGTCTGATTGATCCCAACTTTAGTACGCAACTTACTGAAAATGGAACACCATGTCTTGTTCTTGACTTTAGCGTTGAACCCCGATATGGGTATAAAGATTAGGAGGGTGATTATGATTCAATTCAGACTTCAACTAATAGACGAAAATCTAAAACTTATGAATCTACCACCAATGGCTCGTATGTCAAAAGTTGGAGAAATGATATCTGTATCTGGGTTTAATGGTACGGTCAAGAAAATTAAAAGAGACGTGGCGGTACGGATCACTTATATTTATGCTGAACGATAAGTACCCTCGCAGTAATTACACATGTTATAATGAAATCTAAAAAATATATTTTTGAAAGGAGATAGTTATTATGAAATTAGGATTTAATGCAATTATCAAAGCAGTAACAAAAGGGGGATATAAAACAGCGTTAATCGCCGCAGGAACCATAGCAGCACTAGCAATAGTAGCGAAAGTGGTAAAGAAGGATGATGACGATTGTGGAGATGCCGGTTTGGATGCTGAGGTAATAGACATTGAAGCTGAGTACGTAGACGATCTTAAAGAAGATTAAACAATAAAATATTTAGAGGCGGGTAGGAGTGTTATGAATTACATAGCGCTCTTTTTTTCCTCTGATGTTTAAGGATGGTTAATTATGACTTGTAAATGTAAGGATTGTGAGTCTAATTCTAAATGTAGATGGTCTTTTGACATAATGACTTGTTGTGGATGTGAAGCGACACATAACGTAGATGGTGAAGGATGTCCGTATATAATGTTCCCACGGAAGAAGGAGGAGGCACATATGAAAATTAATTTTCTAAAGATCAAAGGGGATTGGCAAGAAGTTAAAGATGCTGCGATGACGACAATTGGTAAAGATGCTGGACATATACCATCTAGTGAATGGAAAAGACGGATGTTACTTTGTGAGCATTCTCCTATACGAAAACTAATTGTTAAGTGGAAATGGAGTAATTTACTTTGGTGGGTACAAACACATTTTACTAGGCATCATGTTGGTGTGGAGTGGCACGTAAGTACTAGTAGAACTGATAGGACAGGTATTGATCGTACAGAAGAGGGATCACAAAGCAATCTTATATCGGTTGAGGGCGAAGCAAATGCACAGGCAATTATCAATATTTCGAGAAAGCGCCTTTGTATGGCCGCAAGTAAGGAAACTAGAGAAGCTTGGTTAGCATTTTTAGCTAAATTAAAAAGGTATGAACCAGAGTTAGTAAGTATATCGGTACCCGATTGTATCTACAGAGGCCATTGTTATGAGTACATGAGTTGTGGTTATTTTAAAACCCCTGAATATAAACTTGAACTCGAAAAATATAGAAAGGGAATAAATAATGAAACAATATCTTAACCGATCAGAAAAAGATCAAGTTTTAACTCTATCGGCATTTATAGACTATGCAGAAAAAACTGCTGATAAATGGGCAAATATGGTTTATAATAAAAATGCTGTTAAATTCCTTCGAATGGCAAAATCATTTATCACCAAATCATTATCTATAAAATGCGATGGATTAAACGATTTTGAACGTGATAATTTAATAAATCAATCTGAAAAAATGGATGTGGTTTTGAAGTATAGCAACGATGCGATACGTGCGTATAAGCAAATGTTGGAACTTGACAGTGTTACACCTATTCAGACTTCCGATTTATTAGATCTATGTGAGAAAGCATTGGAAGCTTGTGATAACTGTTCAGAATCACCAAGCACTTGTAAGACTATGAAGTTATTTATCAAGTATGATATTCCTGTATATACCGATAGTCCGGGTAGGGGTAAGTGTCCGTATTCTACTAAGGAGGATTCGGATGAGAAAATTGCATAAGACTTTTAAAAACAAATCGTATTCATTAACCATTATTAGTGTTGGCGTAGCGTCTATATTTATAAATATGGATGCTACAGTATTTCTTCTTGCGTTAATGATGGGTGTGCCTTTATTCTTTGCTAAGGAGAATGTTATTGATTAATGCATTTGGAGGTTAAAAGGATGAAAAAACTACTTAAAAAATTAGTAAAGGTTATAGACGGACATTTTTCCATTGGCAATCTTACTGTATTTGGGGATAATGCCATGCATTTTGGATGCACTTATTGGACAAAGAAATATGGATATATCTGTTGGCGGTTACCCTTACCATGTGGTATTTCAGATAAAATATTATATGGCGATAAGTTGTATTGGAGACCATTATATTTCTACATAAGTCGTAACGCTACACCGTGGGCTGCCGTTTTCATGTTGGGAAAGAAACACTCTCCAAGAGATTGGACGTTAGCAAAGATTAGAAAACTGCATTTTGGGTGGGATTATGATAGTGAGGACGAACATCAACACGATTTATTGTGGCAAATAAATGGTCTAAAATAAGTCGTCGCACGATTTACATATGGTATAATGAAATAGTAAGTTAGATTTTGAAAGGAGATGTCATAATGGATCAGATCGAGAAGTTTAAAACGGTAGGAGGGCTTGTAATTTCAGTAGGTGTTAGCGCCATAATAAGCAATGTTGTTAGAGCCACAACCCCAGCTCGTATAGGAGTATTTACAAAAGTATGTATGATAGTAGGGGGATTGGTATTAGCAAACATGGTTAGTGATGAGGCTGTTAAATACGCTGAACAAAAAATCGACAAAATCGTAAAAATAATCAGGACAACGGATGATGTCACAGTTTAAACTAAATCTATTTAGAGTAAGTGTTATGTATATAATGCTTACTTTTTTGTTTTAAATTTAAAGTTAGAATTCGCCTAAAGGGCGTCTTGAAAGGGAGAATCACCATGGATAAATTAGATCCAAACTTATTAAAACAGATTGAAAAGGTTTTTTCGTTGAAATTTCATGAATGGCAGATTAACTATATACTGGATATCCCAATGGTTTTGGATATGAGAATTACTGGGCGACGGACTGGTAAAACATTCGCTTATATTATAAAACTGTTATTCACAGATGAGGAGCCCATAAGAGCATATGACTCCTATCACATTGCAAATTTAATGGATTGGTATTCGTACTCTGATCGTGAACCAGTAGGGCGTAGAGATACTAAGTATACAGGATGGTTCCGTAATTATTTATTAGATATTTACCAACGGTTAACATTGACTGGTATCGTGCCGAGGAAAGTAATTTATGAAAAACCGTTAATGAGAGAGGATAAACTAAATTATCTTAGTAAGGAATATTAAAGAATTTAGGAGGATTAAAAATGGAGTTTCCATCTAATGCCCATAAAAACCGTGAGGGGAAAAAGGAAGAAACTAAAAAAGTTGAAAAAGTTATTACCGGTAAAGTTGTTACAAGGAAAAAATCACTAGGTAAAAGGATTATTGAAACGTTTATTGGCGACGATGTTGGTAGTGTATCCTCTTAC
>Ga0209728_1001317_pt1 | contig 15644 bp, 21 predicted proteins | sample RifGroD1_FD_183997 | JGI IMG/M metagenome (GOLD analysis project Ga0209728, IMG submission 183997) | Groundwater microbial communities from Rifle, Colorado, USA - Groundwater D1 (SPAdes) (version 2) | ecosystem: Environmental > Aquatic > Deep subsurface > Groundwater | place: Rifle, Colorado... | reverse complement strand
CTATAGAATTTTTATGCACACAGTGTATAAACGATAGGAGGTGCCCTGATGCCAGGAGGAAGACCAACAAAACCACTAGCCCTAGTCACGGGGCACCGGACAAAAGCAGAAAAAGCGATCAGAGAAAAAGCAGAGTCCGCACTTTTAACCGGAACATCCATGAAAGAAAACCCTGAAGTAAGATCAAATCCTATTGCACACAAGGAATTTGTAAGGGTCAAGAGGTTGCTCAAGTCAATCGACAAAGACGATGACCTTAGTGGAAATATTATAAACACCCATTGCTTGCTTCATGCAGAATGTAAAGAGTTTGAAGGCATGAAGCTAGAATTGCAATCCGACCTAGTAGAGTTAAAAGAGGCGCGCAAGAATAGAGAGATAGATATCCTAGCCTACTCAGAAAAGAAAGATAAGATTCAAGATAGGATCTTTGCTTGCGACAAAAAGATCATGGACAAACGAAAGATGATGCTGGATATTGGCAAGGAAAACATTCTAACAATCCAATCGGCCTTGCGATCCATTCAGAAGAAAGAGGCACCCGCCAAGGAAGATCCGGACGCGTATTTGTTTGGTGATGGTTAAATGCACATAACAACACAGTACGCAACCAACGTAGTATACGGTAACATCAATGCTAACAAGTGGGAAAAGCTATCATGCAAACGACACCTAAAAGACTTAGAACGACAGGGAACCGAGGGGTTTCCTTTTGTTTTTGACGAAAGCAGGGCCGACAGAATCTTCGCATGGTTCAGAGTATGCCGCCACGTTCGCGGTCCATTCTCGGGGAAACCTATGGAACTGGATGATTGGCAAAAGTTTGACTTAGGATCTATTTTTGGATGGGTCAATAAGGACACTGGCAAGCGAAAATACAAGACAGCTTATATTAGGGTTGCCAGAGGAAACGCAAAGTCAACCGAAATGTCAGGCGTGACAAACTATGGAATGTGCGCCGATGCTTTATACCCTCCCGGAAGACCTGACCTAGCAAAGTACGAAGCTAGCCCTGAGATTATCATTGGTGCGGTTGACAGAGAACAAGCCAACATTGTCTGGGGTGATGCTCGGGAAATGGGGCTCGCCTCTCCTGGTATTCTGAACCGACTGAAGATACAGAAGGCAGCCATAACCCACAAAACACGCGGGGGAAAGATCAGGAAGTTATCTAAGGACAGCAAGAACAAAGACGGTGGCTCTCCCTGCATGATCGTAATTGATGAGTACCACGCTCACCCAACAAGCTTAATCAAGGATGTAACAGCATCCGGCAAAGGCAAACGCTCCCAGTGCCTAGAGTTCATTATTACAACAGCCGGTGAAGATGCGGAGAACAGCCCTTGCTTCAAGGAGGACAATATCTGCAAAAAGATTCTCGAAGGCGAGATCCCTAACGAGTCTTACTTCGTGATGATCCGGGAGATTGACGACGAGGACGATCCACACGATCAAACGTGTTGGGCAAAAGCAAATCCGATGTTCCAGAACAAAAACGACTATGCCGACGAACTTCTTGCCACCGTAAAAGACGAATACGACCTAGCGTTTGGTAGTGGGGATCCTTCAAAGATTAGACAATGGATGATCAAGAGAGTTAACCGATTCCAGGCGGGAGCAGTAAACAAATACTTTAGCGGCTGCATGGATAAGTGGAAAGAGCTTGCCATCCCGAGGAAAGATTTTCTTGACCTTGTTAGGGGTCGCGAGTGCTATAACGGCGAGGATTTAGCCAAGTGTATCGACTTAACCGCGTCAGGATTTGTCTTCAAACTAGATGGATTAACGCCTGTCAAAACAGCAAGGGGAATAGTTTATCCCCTCTATGCCGTATGCGCTCATGGTTTTATACCTAAAGATACAGTTACAAAACACGAACATACAGACCGAGTGCCATACCAATATTGGGCAGACAACGGGGGTTGGTGTACTATAACCCCTGGTGCCGTGACTGATGATAGGGAAATAAGGAGCTACATCCACGACATGGAATTCGACCAAGGCTGGAAGATGAAAGAACTGTGCTGTGACCCTTACGGAGCGCGGCAGTTTATGAATGAGATGGGTCCTGATGGCGAAGGATACCAGACGGTTGAAATTAGGCAAGGGTTTACAAGTCTTTCTGAACCAACAAAGAAATTAAGAGACTTTACGCTGAGCGGAGAAATAGTCCACGACGGAAGCCCTTTGCTTGTTTGGTGCCTTAATAATGCGGTTGAGTTAAAGGGTGAAGGTGAGTTAATAAAGCTATCCAAGAAGCACAAGGATGACTCGCAACGTATAGACTTGGCAGCAGCAATCATTAACGCCTTGTTTAGAGCTTTACTTAGTGAAGAAAAACCCAAGTGCCCATACTCCGAGGAACGTGGGATCTTAATGCTGTAAGGTGGTGAGAATTTGGAATTAAACATATTCGGAAAAACATTCGCATTTGGAATTAAGAATAAGCTAGTTCAATCTCTCCCTCATCTATCAGACGACAGCGCATGGAACAACTACCTGAACGGCAAAGGGTACAACGTTTCGGCATCGACGGCGCTGAAGGTCGCGGTGGTTATTCGGTGCGTGGACGTTGTGGCAAAGACCATGGCAAGCCTTGGTTGCCACTTGCAAAAAGAAACAAGCGAAGGAAAAACAAAAGCAACAAACCACGCGCTCTACAAAATGCTGAGGATGTTGCCGAACCCTAAGACTACATCATACGAGTTTTGGCACATGTACGTGACTAACCTTATGCTATCGTGGGGCGCATTCGCAAAAATAGTTAGGGACCAGAACGGATTCATCAAGGAACTTTGGAACATTCCAACGTGCCGAGTGTTCCAGAATTGGAACGCGATCACCTCGGAGAATTACATTGACGTAACATACAGTAATGGAAAATACGAACGTTTGTACGAAGGTCAGTATATGTACACCCCAGGCTTTAGATTTCAAGATGAGACATTGCCGGAGGATGCCATAAAGATTGCCTCCGATGTTCTTGGTTTAACTATGGCTCTAAATGGATACGCCAAGGATTACTTCGAGTCTGGGAGTAACATGGGCGGCTTTATTGAATATCCGGCGGCGATCAATGACACATCATTTATGAAATTCAAAGATGACTGGCAGAAAACTTATTCCGGTGTTCAAAATGCCCACAAGTGGGCGATCCTCGAGGGCGGGTTCAAGGTAACAAAAATGGACAGCAACCCAACCGACTCGCAAGCCCTGGAATCTCGCAAGATGCAAATTGAGGAAGTATGTAGGATATTTGGTGTACCACCACACAAGGTATTCGACCTGGACAAAATGACCTTTAATAACGTGGAGCAGGTCAACATTGAGTATGTACAAGAGTGTTTGAACCCAATGGCAGAACGCTTAGAGCAGACAATTTACAAGGACCTGCTGAACACCAAAGAACAGAGGGTATTGTCAGCAAACTTCGACACTAACCGAATGCTTAAGGGTGACATTGCCGCACGAACCGCATACTACCACAATGCCCGGCAGGATGGCTGGATGAACGCGAACGAGATCCGCGACCTTGAGGAAATGAATAGAATCCCAGCGGAAGAAGGCGGTAACATTTATGCGATCAATGGCAACATGATTCCGATTACCGCCATTCCACTTAATCTTCCGAAGGGCGCGCAAAAAGGAGGGACACAAGCTTGAAGACTTACTGGGAGATAAAAGCCAAGGCGGACAAAGTTGGAGAACTCCTACTTTATGGCGACATTGCAAGTGCCGAAGTATGGGGAGGGGAAGTTACTCCGACTCAAATAGATGCAGAATTGAAAGCATTGGGCGACCTAGACACCTTGAATGTATACGTCAATTCTGGCGGCGGCTCTGTCTTCGCTGGTATGGCGATCTTCAATATCATTAAACGTGCAAAGGCAACAACTAAAAACGCTTACGTTGACGGTCTTGCCGCGTCCATATCCTCGGTAATTCCTATGGCTTGCGATAACATTTTCATACCGTCTAACGCGATGATGATGATTCATATGCCAATGGGTTCAATTTCCGGCAATGCCGATAAAATGCGGAAGATGGCAGACAACCTAGACAAGGTTTGTGAAAGCATTATGTCGGTATATGTGGACAAGACTGGCCTGGAAGAAGAACAGGTTAAGAAAATGATGCAGAATGAGACGTGGATGACAGCCAAGGAAGCGGTTGAAATGGGATTCGCAAGCGAACTCCAAGCGGAAGTAAAGATTGTCGCGTCAATCAATGACAACTTTCTTAATTTCGGAGACGTAAAGATAGACACAACCAACTTTAAAAACTTCAAGCCAGAAACAATCGAGATGTACAGGGGGGATGATCCCGAGCCTGTTGCTAATAATGAAGGACCTGAAACCCCAAACCTATCCGCACAAAACGCGGAATTTCACGCACTAAAACTAAAATTATTAGGAGGGCAATAAAATGGATGGTAAAAAATTAATCGAACTCAAACAGGAACGCGCAACAGTAACCAACAGCATTCGAAATATCATGACCGAATTTGAAACCGTGGAAATGTCGGCAGAAAAGAAGGAAGAACTTGGCAAGAACGAAACCCGGTTCGATGAGATCAACAACCTGATTCTTCGAGAAGAAAAACAACTTGCACGCGAACGCGCAATCGGCGAACAGGCGAACGATACCGACGATACGAAAAACAAGGGTAAGACTGATGAGATTATGAACGCTTTTAAAGAAGTGATCATGAACGGAAGCCGTGAAGCTTATGAAGTTTACAACGCCTTGCAGCAATCAAACCCCACGCAAGCTGGCTACCTTGTGGCACCTGAGCAATTCGTGAACACCTTAATTAAGACCATCGACAATTCCATGTTCATCCGTCAGAAAGCGAACGTTCTCCCTCCCTTGAAGGGCGCGCAATCCCTTGGTTACCCGACTCGTACCGCACGTATGGGCGCGGCTGTATGGGGAACTGAGATTGCGGCACCAACCGCCGACACTTCCTTGGCATTCGGAAAACGCGAGTTTAAAACTAACCCGGCAACTGCTGAAATCCTAATCTCCAAAACTCTTATCCGTAATGCTCCAGGAGTTGAGGGAATTGTCACGGCTGAAATGGCTTATGCCTTCGCTGAACTGCTTGAAAATGCCTACATGACAGGCGATGGAGTACAAAAACCCCTCGGATTATTCGTCGCTTCTGCCGATGGCATCCCGGCAGCGCGTGACGTTTCAACCGGAAATACCGCGACTGAGATCAAGTTCGACGGGCTGCTAGAAGCTAAATACAGCATCAAGGATGGCTACCAGAAGAATTGTGAATGGATCTTCAACCGTCTGGCCGTAAAGCAACTGGCGAAGCTGAAGAACGCTGAAGGGCAGTATATCTGGCAATCCTCTGTCGTTCTCGGAACCCCTGACATGTTGCTCGGAAAGCCTGTAAACTCGTCCGAGTATGTTCCGGCTACCTTTACAAGCGGTCTGTATGTCGGAATGTATGGCGATCTTAAAAACTATTGGATTTGTGACAGCTTGTCCATGGAAATGCAAATCTTGATGGAACTTTATGCTCGCACGAATCAAATTGACTACATTGCGCGGCTCGAAACTGATGGCGCGCCGGTTGTTTCCGAAGCCTTTGCCCGAATTAAGCTTGCGTAATTAACAGAAAAAGAAAAGGTATACCAATAGTTATTCGGTATACCTTTGTATACTTTTTAAAAATGAATTGGAGGAATGAAAAGTGAATGAATCCTTGTTAAAATCCTGCTTATTTACGAAAACTTCAGTCGCCGCCGCCGCGTCCGTGGATGACATTACCGGTGGTGCCATCATCGACCTCGGATCTCCCACTGAAGGACAATTCAATAGCGTTTGTTTTGTTGCAATCCTTGGAGAAGTTACCGCCGCGTCAGTCATCACCTTAAAAGCTTTCTGCGGTGACGCTCCTGCTCTAGGGGATGGTGCGTACAAGACCACAACTGCAACCGTAACGGCAGTTTTGAACGACACGGACAACAACCTTGTCATTCTCGACGTAATCCAACCCGGCAAACGCTATGTGCGCGGCGACTTGGTAATCGACACGCAAAATGCGGTAGTTGATAGCATTATCGCGATCCGGTACAACGCAAAGACGTTGCCAACTGTCCAGACTACCGAGGTTGCAGACGGGGAAATCTCAGTAAACTAAAGGAGGAAACAGCATGCCTATTCCTGATGGATATAATGTTCAGCCCATTGGCCCGGTAATCGGCACAGCAGACGCCGACAACGAATTCGATTCCTCTCTTGTAACTCCGAACGAAAACGGTTCAGTCCTCGAACGCCTTGAAGATGTAAGGGAGAAAATGGGGCGTTGCGTAAGCCTTGGACAAGCGGCTGCCAGCTTGACCGGAACCGCGACAAAATTCACCGTGACCGGAATCGTAAAGATAGAACGGCTTGGCGCTCTTGTTACGACAGTATTACCAGCCGGAGCAAATACGCTTAAATTTTCTTTTACTCCAACAGGCAAAGCGGCAACAGACCTATGCGCCGCCACGGATACCGCGAGTGCAGCAGCGCAACAGTTATTCCTTGTTGATGGAGTCAAGGCGACCGTACTGACAAAATGCTCTGACGTTGGCGTTGGAGTCTTAGCGGCAAACGCGAACATGCCTTTAATTCTCGGACCGGGCGTAATCCAAACGATCTACAGTGCGGGCGCTCCGGCGACCGGGGCAGTAACCTTGTTCGTAGAGTATGAGCCTCTTGTTCCAGGTGCGGTAATAACTTAAAAAGGCTCTCAATCGAGAGCCTTTAGTCTGATGTATTCGCTGGGCGTAATACCTTTGATTTGTGCCCTGATTACGATTTCGTCCCATTCCTTTTGGGTAAAACGGATCCCATGAACCTTTGTAGGTGAGTCGGCGCGGGGTTTAGCTCCCGCACCTTCTCGCTTGCCACCTTTAGCCATTATGTACCTCCATGTATTCAATTGCTTCCATATCTGAGGTTATTTCGTACATTAGGTTACCTTTTTCGTCCTCAACTTGTACGCCAGCAAATCTTATACCAGTTGCATATCTTTTAGCATGTTTTATGGCTTTACTTAAATCATTAAAGTCCTTTGTGGTAGTACTCATTGCCTCTCCTTCGATTCCATGAGGATAAAAATATCTAGTAGTTGTAAACATTTGTGTTTCCCCCTCGTTTTTTGATCCTAACTTATTATACTACTATTTATTGATTCTGTCAAACGAAATCAAAGAGAAAAGTATAAACATTTTTAGGTGGTGAGAATCACGTACAACCTAACCCTTAAAACCCCGCCAACTACCGAACCATTGTCCTTGACGCAAATAAAAGACTACCTTAAAATCTCAGACTATGAAGAATACGCCACAGAGGATACCTATCTAACGAGTCTAATCACGGTAGCCTGGGAGTTCTGCGAAAGTTTTCAAAATCGAGCTTACATCACGCAGGTTTGGGAAATGGCAATGCCTTATTTTCCGGGCGAGATTGAGATTCCGAAGGGTAATTTACAGTCGATTGGTTCGATTACTTACAAAAACAGTGCAGGAGTAACGGCAACCTTGGCGGCGAATACAGACTATGTAACGAGCACTCGTGGAATTCTTGGGCGAGTCGTCCCGGCGTATGGTAAAACCTGGCCTTCGTTTGTTCCGTTCCCTCTGGATGCGATTGTTATTACGTTTACTTGCGGGTATGGTGGCGCGTCAGACGTTCCAGAAAAGGTCATCCAGGCTATGAAATTGCTCGTTAGTCACTGGTTTAACAATCGGGTACCCGTTGATCAAGCCTTGGGGAGTGCTAAGGAAGTAGAATTTACAATTAGCGCATTGTTATGGCAAGACAGGATTGTGAGCCTATGAATCCAGGCGAATTAACTCACAGGATCACAATCCAAAACAAAACCATAACCCAAGACGCTGAACTAAACAGCATTGAAACTTGGGCCGACTGGCGAACCGTTTGGGCTAAACCCCTCGCAAAAACTAGCCGGGAATTTTACCGACTAGCCACCAACAACACGGAAATAACGGAAGTTTTTAAAGTTCTTTACAACCCAAACATAACCGCACATCAAAGAATAAGATTCCGTGGCAGGTATTTGGAGATTGTCGGCGATCCGATCAACGAGGGTGAGAAGGATAACGAACTTTTGCTGATTTGCAAGGGGGTTGTCTGATGCCACTTGACCTAACAGGCATGGGCGAATTATTCAACCGTCTGCAAGCAATCGGCGGCAACGTCAAAGCGGTCGAGGAAAGGGCGCTTTATGCAGGGGCCATGGTAATTCGGCGGGCGATAAGTGATGCCGCGCCAACAGGTGTCAAAAGACTGCAAACTTGGCAGTTCAAAGCTGGAAAAAAATACGCTATCTATCATCTTAAAGACAACATAGTTGTTAGCAAGGTAAAGGGCACAGGAGTCATGAGATATATTGACATTGGACCGGGAAAACACTTCTTTTTTGCGCGCTTCCTCGAGTTTGGCACCGTAAAAATGGCAGCACAACCATTCATGGAGCCTGCATTTTTAGCCAAGAAACAGGAAGCTAAGGACGCAATGAAAGAAGTAATAGCGAGGGCGATAAGAGATGTATAACGCAAAGCCTTTGATTGCGTCCGCATTGAGTACGGACGCCGCGCTGATTGCCATTATCCCCAAGGTTCGCATGTTTGATGGAATTGCATCATTTACGGCCGCACCTGTTTATCCTTATTTGACGTATGAGGAAATAGGAAATACCGAAGCGCTCCATAGCGACGATACAGAAGCTGAAAGCGAAGTGACTTTTCGCGTACACATTTGGGGAACGGCAAGCACCAGTACAATTGCAGGGCATGTTGACCGAGTGATGAAGACGGCAGAGTTCGGGCGCAATTATGCCATGGATCAAGATGAGATTTTAGATACCGGACAAGTGATTAAGCATAAGATTATGAGCTACTCAGGGACCTTCACGGCATAGTCGGAAGGTTATTTTTTATGAAAGAAAGAGGTTTTTGAATTGGCAAACAGTCGAATTGGAGCAGAACAATTGACACTGGCTAAACTCCTAACAGATCCAGCGGGAGGAACAGCAACTTACGACACGCCTTTTGCCCTGACAAAAAAGCTCATGAAAATTGGCGTAAAGAACAAAACGAGCCAAGATCCGCAATATGCAGACGATCAGACCGTTGATGTGTATACCGAGGATGGGGATGTCACATTAGATATTGATATTACCGACCTCACGGTTGATGAAATGGCCTTAATAATGGGACAAACGATGGTTGCTGGCGTAAGAACACCCAACCCCGCAACCGATGTTAGGCCGTATTTCTGCGTTAGCTGGAAATCAAAAAAGCGGAACGGGAACTATAAATACTACAAAGTCCTTAAAGTCATATTTACCGAGCCAGATGAAGACTTTGAAACCCGCAAAGAAAAGTCAACACCGCAAACCGACAAGATTAGTGGCATGGGTATCCAACGTATTTCCGATGGACTTCGCAAGCGAATAGCTGATGCCGACTCTGCAACCTACGTTGCTGGCACTGGTTCCGCATGGTTTACCACTGGCGACATCACGCCTGACACCACACCACCAACAGTCACCGTTGTCCCTGCTGACGCGGCGACAAATCAACTAGCAACCGTAAATGTGGTCTGGACCTTTGATGAGGCAATCCAGCCAGCACTTGCGACAGATGCTAACTTCACCCTCACCAAAGCAGACGGAACAGCCGTGGTTGGTGTAGTTACTATCAATACTCTCAATACTATTGTTACGCTCAATCCTACAGCCTCCTTGGATGCTTCTGGCGTTTACATTGCCTTTGCGTCTAAGAATATTAAGGATATGTCCGGCAATGCAATGGCGGCCAACAGCGTTACAAACTTTACCGTATCGGCTTAATTGATGGCGGGTGAAACCCCGCCTTTTGGAATATTTTTTACATAAAAACGGGAATATTTTAACGCCAAAATGCAAAGAAAATTAGTACCCATGGAGGGTATATTTTCATTTTAGGAGGATAAAGAATGGACATTGACGATATGGACTATTTGGGCGAAGAAGTAAGACTTGGTGGAAAAGTACGGCATATTAAGTTCACAATTGTTGGATTGAAAATAATCGCCAAGAAACACGGCAGTGTAGTTAAGGCTTTCAAGGAAATGCAGACGATGAACCCGGAGTTCGATGTCGAGGGAATGGACCACCTGGTATTCCTTTTACATGCTGGACTAATTCACGAAGACCCTACTTTAACAATAGAAAGTGTCGAAAATTTTTTAGGCACTAACAATATGAAAATAGTATTCGCGGCTATCATAAAGTCCTTTAACGGAAGCACACCAGAACCCACGGAAGAAGGCAGCACAGACGACTTGGGGGAGCAGAGATAAACTTTAATATGCTTGAATATATGTGCCGAATTAAGTGGGGCTTTAGTAGAAATGAATATTTGGGCATGACGCTTCGTGAGTTTGTAGCATTTCGCGACATTGAATCACCGCCAGAACAGTTGGCTTTTGCGGACGATGTGCTTTAAGGGTAGGTGAAAAGTATGGCAGAAGAAGAGGTAGGATCACTAAGTGTAAGCGTTGGCCTCAGCGCGGCAGAGTTTAACCGCGGAATAAAAGAAGTAAGTCAGCGAATGCAAATCGCTGGACAGGAGTTCGCCAACGCATCGGCGGGCCTTGACCGCGTTGCGGATGCAGCGGAAATATCCCGACTGAACATGACAAGGCTAACGAGTCAAATTGGCGCACAGCAGACGATTGTCGATCAACTGCGAACCGCACACCGAAACGCGGCTGAACAATACGGCGAGACATCCCGACAGGCTCAAGCCTATCAAGTGCGCCTACTCAGGGCTGAAGGTGCACTTCAAGGCATGGAACGCCAATTAGTTCAAACGACAAATGAACTAGAAAACATGGGCGAAGAAGCGGAAGAAAGCGGTATAAATTTCGCTGAGTTTGGCGAAAAACTAAAGTCTATGGGCGCAATGGCGGCGACAGGAATATTGGCTATTGGGACGGCGTTTGTCGGGATGGTTGGGGTTGGTGTCATGTCTGCTGATGAATTGCAAGGGGCACTTGACAATGTGCAAGCCTCAACTGGTGCGGCAGACGAAGGTATGGAAGACATGCAGGAAACGATGCTTGGCATTTACAATAATAATTTCGGCGAAAGCCTTGCAGACATCGGAGCGGCAATGGGATCTATCGCGCAACAAACAGGGTTAACTGGCGAAGCGTTACAAACCGCAACAGAGAGCGCCTTAGCACTCAGAGACACTTTTGGCTTTGAAGTAACCGAGAGTATTCGCACAGTTGATATGATGATGAAGCAATTCGGCATATCTAGCGATGAGGCTTTCAATCTCATAGCTCAGGGCGCACAAGCGGGCCTAGACAAAAACGGAAACCTCTTAGACTCCATAAACGAGTACAGCATACACTTCGAGCAACTTGGATTTGACGGAGAAGAAATGTTTAACATGATGGCAAACGGGGCTAAGGCTGGAGTTTTTGACGTTGACAAGCTCGGTGACGCAATGAAGGAGTTCGGCATTCGGAGCAAAGACGCAAGCAAAACTTCGGCGGCTGGATTCGAAGCACTTGGGCTAGATGCAACTGAAATGACAACAGCCTTCAACGAGGGTGGAGAAGCTGGGAAAGAAGCGTTTGGCAAGGTAACGAAAGCACTTTTTGAAATGGACGACTTGACAGCACAGAATATGACAGGCGTTGCTTTATTCGGGACGCAATGGGAGGACATTGGGGTCAAGGGAGTTAAGTCCTTAGTTGATACGCAGGGCGAAATATCGAACACTGTCGACGCTCTCGGCAAAATAAACGAGGTAAAATACAACACATTTGGCGAAGCTACAGAGGGCATAAAGCGCAACCTTCAAACAGGCATACTTGTCCCACTCGGTGAAAAAGTTCTTCCAAAATTAAACGAGTTCGCGGCGTGGATTACGGAAAATACGCCACAAATCAAAAATGATATTGAGTTTGTATTTAACTCAACAGAGGAAGTTATCACTGACGTTGGGGTTGCGCTCGAGGAAACGAGAGAATTCTTCGAGAAACATTGGGGCGTAGTTGAACCAATTTTAGCTGGCATAGCGGCGGGGGCGGTCACAATCGGGGCCGTAACCACAGCAACTAAGTTGTGGACATTGGCGACTCAAGCAGGAACTCTAGCGCAAGCAGCGCTAAATGTAGTTATGAATCTAAGCCCGTTGGCTAAGGTGGCTTTATTGGTTGGGGCGTTGGTTACGGCTGGCGTGGCGTTGTATCGGAACTGGGATACAGTAAAGGAAAAGGCAGGAGAACTTTGGGATGCCGTAGGAGATGCCTTTGTAAATGGCGTAAACGGAGCCATCGATATGATCAATAGCCTGATCGAAAAAATAAATATGATACCAGGCGTGAACGCTCCTTTGATTTCCAGGGTAATTGTTGAGCGAACAACTAAGGAAAAATCAGATAGCTTTAATGCTGTAAGGGGTATTGAGGGCAACGCTGACGGAACAGACTATTGGCCCGGTGGTCTAACGTGGGTAGGAGAAGAGGGACCTGAGTTAATTAACCTACAAAGAGGGGCGCAAGTATTTACGAATAGCGAATCGATGGCAATGGCTAATAGGCTAAAATCTTTATCCCCCACGGCCTCAAATGAGCAAACCGCAAGTTCGAGGAGTCTGTCAATCACGATTAATAACATGGGGACCATAGTTGGCAGTAACGGAATGAATGAGTTCGCCGACACAATAAGCCGTCGTATTGCACATTCGACAGGCTTAACAATGGGAGGGGCGTGGTAATGTGACCACTGAAATCTATATTACCCCTCCTGGACAAGCCGAGCAGGAACTAATTGTTTATGATAGCTGCACAACGTCAATGTCTACAACGGACCGCGCAGGATCAATTTCAATAAATTCAAACAGCAAAAACTCTGATGATTTCGACGCGTTTACGGTTGGGTCAGACATAAGGGTTGTCCAAGATGGAAATACATCACGTGGATGGATATTGAATCCCCCTCGGAATATCGATGGCCAGCGTAACAATATACAAATTCAAGGGATAAGTTACGCGGCGAGGACTCAGAAGATCATCGTCACTGAAAGTTACACAAATGCTGCCATAGGTGACATCGTTACTGACCTCTTCACAAAGTACGTCCCTTGGGCTACTCGGGTAAATATTCAATCTTGCTCCAAAATCATAACCATACGTTTTGGCGACAATTACCTTTGGGACGCAATGGAGCAACTCTGCCAAATATCTACCTACGATTGGTATATTGATGAGGATTTGGATGTTAATTTTTTTGACCGATCCGTACGACTGAATCCAATAGTTTTGAGTCAAGCAAGCAAGAACTATAAAAGGGGATCAGCAAACCTTACTCCTGATGCGTCAAAACTTGTCAATAAACTCTGGGTAAAAGGCGGTAAGGCAACCTCCGATCCATACACGCAAGCTATAACAGTAAGCGGCACAACTCCAATCCCAATTTTTTACACCCCTGTTGCTATGGTTGGAACTGATGTAACGGTTGCAATAGGAGGGGTTGCCAAAACTGTCGGTATTCAAAATGTAGACAAAGTTGGCACGAAGGACTTTCTTTTGAATGTTTCAGAAAAGTTATTAATCCCCGATTTACTAACAACAGGGACAGGGACGATTGTTTATAGCTATGAATATCCAATTAAAATTTTACTCGAAGAACCAGTCAGTCAAGCACAATACGGAATCTTTGAGGACATACTCGAAACAAAAACGGATGACAAAATACTTGCAACTGAGCTAGGCCTGAAGCATCTTTACAAGTATTCGCAGCCTGTTATCTCGGGGAGCATAAGCCCGTTTTACGGGACATTTAAAGCGGGCGAAACAATCAAAGTAGAGATACCAAGGTTAAGAATTGACAGTGAATTACTTATTAAAGACGTAACACTGAGTAGTATTCCTAAAAAATTGGTAGACATAACCTTGAATTTAGAAACACCTGAACGTGATCTACCGAGCATCATTAAGGATTTAAAACTGCGCCTATCCAAGCTAGAAAAAACCATCTTCAACGACACTGATGGACCTGTTGAAAAATATGTGGCCTTTTCTGATGCTGTAGTAACTCCGACTTTTGTGGATGACGGGTTAACCTGGTTCCTACATCAATACTGGATATGCGGTCAATTGGAAAATGAATTCATAATGCCTTGGCATCCTCCTAGTGAAATTACATGTAGCGAGGAGCGAATTATATGAGTGTGACATCGGCTGCGAATGCACTGGCTCTTAGCGCAGTAATAGCGGCCACAATGGACTCAATTTCGGTGATTTCTGTCAAAAATATATCAGGCGAGTTTTTTAGAAAAATTCCGACAGATGTTGAGGTTATTACTTCGCAAAAGAAGCAATTCACCTTTTGGTTGACTGAAAACGAAGGCAACGGGAGCATAGTTGGGTTGTCTCTGCTTGGTAACGGAGCGACCGCAACGTTGGGAACAGGAACGGAAATGGTGGCACAAGTGGTAAGCGTTGAAAAGGATGACACAAATAGCCTGACTGTGGTTTGGACCGTGGAGGTGATACAGTGAGTTACGAAAAGACTATTTGGACAGACAATATAACGCCTTTATCGGCTGCAAATTTTAACAAGATTGAGCAGAGGATATTCGATATTGATAGTTATGCTGTAAAGTCTATCAAAGGCAGTTATACGGGTGACGGAACCTCGGATAGGGTTATACCATTGGGTTTTGTCCCAAAATTTGTATGCATCCATTTATATGGAACAACATCTACAAATGTATTTGATTATTTTTATGTAGTAGGTTATCAGGGCGCGAGCATGGGATCTAGTGGGCATTGGCCTAGCTCAGATGTTGCCGCCGGAACTAACAGTATGGTATTAAGTGCTAATATAAATAGCACGGGTAATTCTTACAACTATGTAGCGTTTTCTTAAAGGGGTGGAGAAATGATTATACACAAAAACACTAAAAGCGTAGAAACAAGCTCTTTAAGCCCTGGTAAAAACTTCGGTCATTACGAAAATGTATTTGTAGTAGAAGACGATAGTGAGTTGGGAAAAAAAATATTAGCCAATCAGCTTAGTTTTGATTTAGTTTTAGACGAGGAAGGAAATCTAATAGATATAACCCCAAAAGAAAGGCCACCAGAACCAGTACCGGAGCAACCTGAAACCGAAATACTAGGCCAGCAACTCGTTGAAAAAGACCTCCAAATCCTCGAACTTCAACAGGAAAACCAAGTCCTTGGCCATCAAATAGTCGATATTGATTTGCGTTTGCTGATGGGAGGGATGTAAGGTGACAGACTTTGAGCGAATTGAGATGTATTACGATAAGGGTTGGGCAACTAAGGCACAGATTGCAAGGTATGTTTACTTTGGAAAAATTACACATGAGCAGTACGCTTTGATCACTGGCGATGCTTATGTAATCTAATTAGGAGGTGCCCTTATGCCCGCAGAATTATTACGATTAAGCGGGGTAATTGTCCCGCAATATTTAAAAGAAGACTCGACGGCTTTCGAGGAAGTTAAGGGGGCAAATGGCGGTATTAACGTTAACTCCCTTGGGAGTGCAACCCTAGCAAGCGGAATTGTCAATGTGGTGACACCCGGA